>Ga0209566_100099_pt1 | contig 134195 bp, 104 predicted proteins | sample Araplavi_mTSA_r2_2_FD_184287 | JGI IMG/M metagenome (GOLD analysis project Ga0209566, IMG submission 184287) | Arabidopsis root microbial communities from North Carolina, USA - plate scrape CL_Cvi_mTSA_r2 (SPAdes) (version 2) | ecosystem: Host-associated > Plants > Roots > Endosphere | place... | reverse complement strand
AAAATTTGCTGCTACAGTCGCCGGGGACCCTCTGCCAGCCGTGTAAGAGCAAATTTTGCCGCTACGCCCTTGCGCGCCCCGCCCTCAAACCGTGCAAGTTCAAATTTTGCCTCTACCGTAACCGAAGACCCGCGAAAGGTGCCGGGGCTCCGGCGGTCGACAACATGCGCGTCGATGCTTCGCCAACGCAGGCATTATGTAAGCGCTTAATACCGCTTGCGTCCTCCATTATGCAATTTCCGCCCAACGGGTCGTACCCGGCAAAGTATGGTTTTTACTATGAAAAATAAAGATAAAGTTCCCGTTGGAACCAACTCGCCGCGCACCATGGCTACTCCGCACAGGTGGTTCCAGATAGAAACGAACCTGCTTTGCGCAGCAGACCCTCCGCGAGGGAACATGCAGGAACTTTCCGCTCTACACAGCGACCCTCCAGACGGGTGATTACAGAGCGAAACTAACCCGCTCTGTACCACAGCACCGTTCCGTTAGTCTTGTTGGCCACACCCGCAAGGATCAATAAATAGTTCGCCCCTGGGCGTCGGGCACGCCCGATTTGCGATAAAAGTAAGTGTTCAGCTGATCCCTCCATTCGCGTGCATGCTCGGCTTGGTGAACGAGCCGCTCCCGGACTTGCACGTAGACGTGCGCGGGGAGTCGGTTGGCGAGGCTGTCCCAGGCATCGAGCAGTCCGGCGGCCAGGTCGGCGCCCTCGAAGCGCGTGTCGTAGATGTGCTGAATGACCGTTTTCCCGCTCCCCAGCCGCGTGTCGTAGGGGACATGGTGAAAGAAAAGCAGCAGCTCGTCCGGGCAGGTATGCGGAGATTCGTACATCGCGGCGGCGGCAGCGGGATACTGCCCCGCATAACCGGTGCCGGTCGACACGGTGCGGTCGACGCCGATGCCGTCGCGGTCCGCGTAATGGTAGGTCCCCCAGGGGCTGTACTCATAACCGTCGACATTGGGGCCATAATGATGGTTCGGATTGACCATCCAGCCGACGCCAAGCGGCGCCGTGTACGATTCATAGATGCGATGAGAATCCATGAGCATCCGAATGACGGTCTCCTCGACCACGGTGTCCGATCCCAGCGCCATCCGAATCCACTCCCGTCCGATCGTTTCCGCGGACGCCGAAGGATCCCAGGCGAGACGGCCGTAGCCATACCAATTCGCCTGCGCGAGCAGATGGCCGGTCCAGTTGGCATCCGTCCCCACATTGGATACGGCGGCCAAACCGCCGCGCCAGACGCCCCCGGCCGCTGATTCAGCGCTTTGCTTTTCCACACTCTCGCCTTGCTTTTCCACACCTGCGCCGCCTTGCCAACTCGCACTCTCTCCGCCCTTTCGCCCGCCCGCTGCATCCGTCACGGTGCGGCCGTCGCCGGCGTCGAAGTCCAGCACCTCCTTCCACATCGGCAGAAGGTAGCAAAGGTGACGCTGCTGCCCCGTATACTCCTGCGTGATCTGCAGCTCCAGCGCAATCTGCGTGCGCCGGAGGCCGAGCAGCAATGGCGAGACAGGTTCGCGTACCTGGAAATCCATCGGTCCGTGCTTGATCTGCAGCACGACATTGTCCCGGAACGCGCCGTCGAGCGGCATAAAGTGGTCGTAAGCGGCGCGCGCGCGATCCGTCCGCCGGTCCCGCCAGTCCTGCTTGCAGTCGTAGACGAAGCAGCGCCAGATGACCGTGCCGCCGTGCGGGGCGAGCGCGTCCGCCAGCATATTGGCCCCGTCCGCGTGATCCCGTCCATAGGTGAACGGGCCGGGCCGATGCTCCGAATCCGCCTTGACGACATAGCCGCCGAAACCCGGGATGCGTCGGCACACCTCGGCCGTCGTCTCGCGCCACCAGGCCGCGACGGCCGGGTCCAGCGGATCGGCCGTGCCGAGCCCGCCGAGCTCGATCGGGGCGGCGAAGTTGACGCTCAAGTAGAGCGCGATCCCATAAGCGCGAAGGATGTCCGCCACCCGCGACACATCGTCCAGCCGTTCGGGCGCCAGCAGCCGCGTCTCCTCGGCGTGCACGTTGACGTTGTTGATGGCGACCGCATTGATTCCGACCGAAGCCGTGAGTCGCGCGTAATCGCGAATTCGCTCCACCCGCTCGCCGAGCCGTCCTTCCTTGAAAAACAAGCTTCCGCCCGCATATCCGCGCTCGACGGATCCGTCCGCATTGTCCCAATGGTCGATCATCCGCAGCGGATACGCCGGTCGGTCCACGATTCGGAGATCGCGGATCTCCTTGCCCGTCTGCAGCAGCCGGATGAAGCCGAATGCCGCATACAACGCGCCCTTCGCGCTGCCGCCGAGCAGATACACGCTGCCGTCGGATCCGGACCAGATCGCGTAGCCTTCCTCGCCGAGCCCATCGACGCCGGGGATATCTGCCGCTTCTGGCGCCCACTCAGCCCGCTTCTGCCGAACCACGTCCGCAAGGCCAACGACAATCGCCGGCCCGATCGGCTCCCCGAAGCCGCCGGAATCCGCCTTCGACGACGATAGATCGACCGGCTCGCTGCCGAGCAAGCCCTTGATCGCGCGTCGCAGCTCAAGCCGCGCCGACGCCAGCTCGGTCCCGGCGCCCGCGACGACGAGCCTGCCGCAGACCGCCGCATACTTCGCGCTTAGCGCCTCATCGTCGATCCGCCTATAATCCAGCCATGCCTGCTCATATGCCTCATCTCCCGCTCGACCGGTATCCATCATACATGCGCCCCTCTTCATGCAAAATAAAAGGAGTCTCCTGCAAAAGAGACCCCTCGCTTTCCCCAAACTGCTCGCTAGCCACGCCGCCAGCCTGCATTTTGCCCATAAGCCATGCCGCCAGCCTGCTTTTTGCCCACTAGCCATGCCGCCAACTGCTCTATTTCGCCAAACCGTTCCATGCGGCCAGCCTGCTTCATTTCACCAGACTATTTCACTTCGGCAGCCTGCTCTAGTCTATCAGTCCGCTCTAATCCGGCAGCCGACTCTACACCGCCAGCCGGCCCTTACGCCCCTGGCATCCAAATCCGATACCGGCCGCTAAGCGCCAGCAGCGCGAACAAATACAGGCAATTGTCGTAGTAGCGCCGCTCGCCCTCCCGCACCGGCGTGCGCCAGAACCGCTCGACCGCATCGCGCGCGTGCGGGCTGTCCGGCGCGGCCAGCGCCGCGCATGCATTGGTCGCGACGAGGCCGACCGGGTGCAGCGCCGGCTCCTCGAACGGCGTCCCGTCGATCCGGTAGCGCCGGTAGTCGGCCGGGTCCTTGTCCGCGAAGAAGCGCAGGATCGCCTCCGCCTCGCGAACCGCCCACGGCGTCGCGCCGAACCAGGCGGCATCGAGGCCTATGTTAGCGGCGACCCGATAGGAGTCGCTGTAGAAATGCCCGTAGCCGCGCTCGTCGTTCGGCGTGCCGTCGTAGTAGGCATACTCCGGCGCCAGCCCGGTCGCCGGATGGCAGGCGAGCGGTAAGTATGCCCGGCTCGCAGCGGCGGCCTCCCGCCAGAACGGCCGGTCCGCCTCATCCGCCCACAGCGCGAACAACTCGTAGAAATGCGGCAAATGGTACGACGGGTCGCTGTACTCGCATTCCGGCACGAACTTGATGAGCCGGTTGTCCAGGTTCCACATCGGGTAGCCCGGCCCCCGCTCGCCGTTGTGCAGGCAAGCCCGCAGGATGTCCCGCGCCTTGGCCGCGTAGTCCAGCGGCGGCTCGCCTTCGCCCCAGCGGTGCGCCGCGAAGAACAGCGCCAGCGCGAAGTACTCCTCGCCGTCCGGCGCCGGGCCCCACGAATTCCGCGTCCCGTCCGGCGCGCAGGACCAGGCGAAGTATCCGGCATGCACGCCTTCTTTCATATGCATATACGTCCATGTCCAGCGCCACAGCCGGTCGAAAAGCGCCTTGTCGTTCATCTGCACGGCCATCATCATGCCGTAGGACATGCCCTCTGTCCGCACGTCGAGATTGCCGGTGTCCAGCATATACCCCATGTCGTCGCCGGAAGGGTAGTAGATTCGGGTCCGCTCTTCATCCCCGAACAGCTTGCGCCACGCGTCCGCCAGCCTGGCCTCGATCTCCGCCGGCGCATAGCCGTAGCGCTCGAGCAGGTTCGGGTATTGCCCGGTGGCGAAGGCTCCGTTTCCGCTATTCATTACGCTGTCCCCCCATTTCCGACTGCTTCGTCTCCGTTGTAGATCGCGCTCTCCTCTTTCGCCGGTGCAAAATGCGCCATCGGCGTTCAAGCTTGCTTTCCCTCTTTTCTCATCCCTTCACGCCGCCCACGGTCATGCCCTTCACGAAGTACTTCTGCAGGAACGGGTAAACGATGATCATCGGTACCGCCGCCACGATCGTCATCGTCGCCCGGATCGAGAGCGGGGACACCTTGACCGCGGAGCCCGCCGACGAATTCGAAAACGCAGTCTCGGCGCTGGAGGTCGTGTTGGAATTTTGCAAAATCTTCTGAAGCTCGTACTGCAGCGTGCTGAGCTTGACGTTGGAGGAGTTGTACAGGAATACGTCGAACCATGAGTTCCATTGATAGACCGCCGTAAAAAGCGCCACCGTCGCCAGCACGGGAAGACAAAGCGGAAAGACGATGTTAAAGAAAGTCCGGAAATCCCCCGCGCCGTCGATCCGCGCCGATTCGATCACGCTCTCGGGCAACTGCTCGATGAAGGAGCGGATGATGATCAGATTGAATACGCCGATCAGTCCCGGCAGGATATAAACCCAAAAATTGTTGATGAGACCCAGATCCCGGATAAGCAGATAGTTCGGGATCAGACCGCCGTTGATGTACATCGTGATGATAAACGCGATCGTCACGAACTTCCGCAGCACGTACTCCTGCCGGCTGATCGTATAAGCGACCATCGCCGACGCGAACACCGTGACGATCGTGCCGATGACGGTGCGGAGCACCGAGATCAGCGTCGCGTTGTAGATCGTCGCTTCATTGAACACGAACTTGTAGTTCTCGACGGAAAACTGGCGGGGCCACAGATGAATGCCGCCTTTGATCGAATCGCTGGCGGCGTTCATCGACACGGCGAGCGTGTTCAGGAACGGATACAGCGTCACCACCATCAGCAGGGTGAGGAAGACGTAATTGAGCGTATCGAAAAGCTTGTCGCCACTCGAGGAAGCGCGGCGCGAATACCGCGCCGATCCCGGCGATGCCGCCTTGTTCGCCATGCGGATGACCTCCTTCTAGAACAGTCTGTCTTGTCCCAATCGCTTGGCGATATGGTTCGCAGAGAATAGCAGGATGAAGCTGACGACCGTTTTGAACATGCCCGCAGCGGTCGCGAGCGGGAAGTTGAACTGCTGAAGACCGTACTTCAGCACGAATATGTCAATGTTCTCGGAATAATCGACGTTCATACCGTTGCCGAGCAGGTACTGCGGTTCGAATCCCGATTCCAGCAAATATCCGATGTTCATGATAAGCAGCACGATAATGACCGGCTTAATGCCCGGCAGCGTGATATACCACATCCGCCTCAGCCGGCCTGCACCGTCCATCTCCGCCGCCTCGTACTGCGCGGGATCGATGGAGCTGATCGCGGCTAGATAGACGATCGTATTCCACCCGACGTCCTTCCACACGGAGCTTGCGCCGAAGATGCCCCAGAACCATTCCGCCTTGCCGAGAAACAGGTATTCCTGTCCTGCCTGGATCACGCCGAATGCCTTCAACAGTTCGTTCACGATCCCCTCCGGCGCGAGCGTCGTCTGAATGATGCCCGCCGCGACGACCCAGGAGATGAAGTGGGGCAAATAGCTGACGGTCTGCACGACGCGCTTGAACGCGACCTTGCGGACCTCGTTCAAGAGCAAAGCGAGCGATACGGCCGTCACGAAGCCGAGCACCAGATTGATGCCGCTCATCGCGAGCGTATTGCGCAGGGCGATCAGGAAGCGATCCTCGGAGAACAGCGCATGGAAATGCTTAAAGCCGACCCAATGCTGCTCTTTAAATGGAAGCGAGGGCTCGTAATCCTGAAAAGCGATCGTCCACCCCCATACGGGAAAATACTTAAAAATAAACAGCCATATTACAAAGGGAACGGACATGAAGATGAGCGCACGCTGCGAAACGAGTTTCTTCATAAAAAGCTTCAGCCCGCCGGGCTGCTGCTTGGCCCCGAGCTGCGGCGCCGGCGCGGCCAGCACGTCGTTGTTATCCATTCTGCTTGCTCCTTCCGTCGGGCTAAAGAAAGGGAAGCAAAGCCGGACTTAACACAAGAGGCGCGTTAATCCGGCTTTGCTATCCGGTGGCGACCGTCCGTTATTTGGCGACGTCCACGATTTTCTTGATTTGCTCCGTGTACCACTTCTCGTAGCCTGCCGTGTCCAGCTTGCTGAATTCCTTCATGTAGCTGTCCCACGCGCCCTCGAAGTCCGCAGGCTTCGCAAGCACGATCTTGGCGTAGTACTTCTTCTGCAGATCGTCCTTCTTCGTCTCCCAGATCTGCTGCGGCGAGCCCTGCTCCTTCGGAATGCTCCATGCAGGGAACCACGGGCGGTCTTCCGGCTTGTCGAACATTTCCGCGTACGTCTTCACGCCGTATTTGTCCAATATGGTCTTGTCGCCTTCCGTCAGGCCCATCTGGAACACTTCCGGCTGGTAGCCCGGCGCCAGCGCGTTGCCGTCCGCGAGCGTCGAGGAGGTGCCGTACTGCGGCCAATCCCAATCGTACGTCTTGAAGCCGAACTTCTCGTTAAACGCGTCGTCGAGCTTGTCGATCTGCTCGACCGTCCGATAGAAGCGTCCCTTGTCGTCGACCTCGTACGTCTCGCCCTTGATGCCCCAGCTCTTGAGAATCTGATTGTCTTCCTTAAGCAGATTGTCCCAGTACTGAATGATGCGGGCCGGATCCTTGGCGCTCTTCGTGATGCCGACCCCGCGGTTGCTCGTCCAGCCCGGCGGATCCAGGTACTGATCGTGAGTGCCGTCGAACGTGACCGGAAGCGGGAAGTAGACGAAGTCGTCCTGGGATTGATCCTTTCTCGCCGCGTCCTTCAGCACGTTTTGCGCGTTGGCCATCTGCCAGCCGTAATCGAAGAAGCCTACGACCTTGTGGGAGGTCAGCTTCGCGATATATTGATCGTAGTTGTCGACGAAGGAAGACTTGTCGAGCAGCCCCTTGGCATTTAGATCGTTAAGCGTTTTAAGCCAACGCTTTTCGTTCTCTGATCCCGCGTAGGTTTTCGCTTCGTTCGTCGCGATGTCGACCATGACGTTGCCGTCGTTCGGGTAGCCGGCCAGGTGCATCGGCGGGTTGGATGTGGCGAAAAACCGCCAGTCGTTGGTCAGCGTGAGCATGCCGGTCAGATTCTCGTCCTTGTGCTTGGCGACGAAGTCTTCGACCAGCTTGACGTATGCGTCCAGCGTCTTGATCTTCGGATAGCCCGCTTCCTTCAGCACGCGGCGCTGCACCCAGAACGCGCCCTGGTTGATGTTCGGGTCCGCCGAGAATTCGCCGACCTGCGGGCCGAGAGGCAGGAAGTAGATCTTGCCGCCGTAGTCGGATCTCATGCGCTCGAAGTAAGGTCCGTAGACGCGCTTGATGTTCGGGCCGTACTGCTCGATCAGATCGTCCAGCGGGATAAAGGCGCCGGCCTTCAGCACTTCCTCGATCGCAGCGTCGGGTATCAGAACGTCCGGATATTGGTTGGAAGCGATCATCGTGCCGATCTTGGTGTTCAGGTCTCCGACGAGATGCTCGATCTTGAAGTTCACGCCCGTCTGGTCCTCGAGCGCCTTGCCGATCGTCGTCTCGTTCGTGTTCAGATCCTTCTCGCCGGCCACGCCGTTGAAGAAGGTAAAAGTAACTTTGTCGAGCGGCTTCTCCGATGCCGTTGCGGTTGCCGATGCAGATGCGGAGCCGCTCGCCGGCGCCGACGAACTGCCTCCGGACGCAGCGGGAGATGCGTTACCGCCGTTTTTGCCGCTCGAGCATGCAGCCATCGATACGACCAGGGCGGCAGCCATGCCGGCTGTCCACAGTTTTTTTGCCACTGCTTTCGTTCCCCTTCCCTAGCGCTTCATTGTTTTTGTAAGCACTTTCATTATAAAGGGATTTGACGAGTTTGTTTACCGGATAAACTAAAGATCGTACTTAGGAATTTTAGGATGCGGAATTCGGGCAAAAAAATAGCCCCGGCGAATGAACGCCGGGACGAGTATCCATCTATGACAGCATTTCCGAGACGTCGACCGGTTCGTAGTGAACGTGGACTTCGTAAACCTCCGACGTCTGCTTCAATTTATTTTCGACGCTCGTCGCGATCTCGTGCGCTTCCGCGAAGTCCAGCTCCATGTTCACGAGCACGACGACGTCGACGACCGCGCTGCTGCCGTAATTTCTCGCCTTGATGTCTTTGACGGCCTCGACGCCCTCCACTTCCATGATCGCTTCCTTGAACGACGCGATGGCCGATTCGTCGAATCCGTCTGACAAGTGATGAGAGGCATCGCGGAAAATATCCCAGGCCGTCTTGCAAATGATGAGGCCAACGGCGATGGCAGTGACCGGGTCGAGCCACGGCAGGCCGAACTGCGAACCGACGATGCCGATCACCGTCCCTACGCTCACGATCGCGTCGGAGATGTTGTCTTTGGCGGCCGCCAAGACCGCTTGGCTGTTGATTTGAAGCGCGAGCCTTTTGTTATAACGATAGACGACATACATGACGGCCGCACAGAACAGGCCCGTCCACACCGAGATGAGATCCGGCGCCTTCTCGCTCCCGTTGAAGACCGAAGACACCGCGGAGAACAGCACTTGCAGGCCGACCGCCGCCATAATAAAGGAAGAAACGAGCGACGCAATCGTCTCCGATTTCCAATGTCCGTATTGATGATTTTTGTCCGCCGGCTTCTGCGCGAGCCGAAGTCCGATCAGGACGGCGACGGACGCGACGATATCGGTAGCGTTGTTCAAGCCGTCCGCCTTTAAGGCTTCGGATCCGGAGACGAAGCCGATCACCAGTTTTAGAGCCGAGAGGATGATATAAGCGCCGATGCTGACGATCGCGCCGCGTTCTCCACGCTTCAGATTGTCGTACCTTTGCTGCTGATCCATTTTCCGAAGTACCTCGCTCCCTCTCCAATACCATCCATACTAGCAAGCGAAAATGGAGTGGGTCTAGAGAAACGTTTTTTCGCCGGGGCTACAAACGTGTCGGTTCTCAACAATCGTGTCGGCTCGCAAAAAAGTTTACGCAGCGCAAAAAAGCCTTCTATAGCCGTCTCTTGGACGGCTATAGAAGGCTTGCACGGCAAGCTTGACCTAAGCTCGCCCGTCCATGTCCTCCTTCACGATGATTCGGAACGTCGTGCCTACGCCCACCTCGCTCGACACTTCAAAGTCGACCTTATCCTTGTAATACAGCTTCAGCCGGTAATACACGTTTTTGATGCCGACGCTCTCCCCGATATCCTCGCCCGTCTCGAGCTCGCTTAGCATCGACGCCAGCTTGTCCGGCGGGATGCCCGCCCCGTTGTCCTGGACGGTGCAGACGAGATTCTCCCCGGTCTTGCCGACCGCGATGCGGATCAGTCCGCCCTCCTTCAGCTTCTCGATGCCGTGGATGCTGGCGTTCTCGACGAGCGGCTGCAGCGTCATCTTCGGGATCATGAGGCCCAGCACCGACTCGTCGGCTTCGATCCGGTAGTCGAGCTTGTCCCCGAACCGGTACTTCTGGATGTCGAGGAAGCATGCGACGAGGTCGAGCTCGTCCCGGATCGTCACCCAATCCTTGCCCCAGGTGAGCGACTTGCGGAAAATTTTGGCCATGCTGTGGATGATGCGCGCCGTCTCCTCTTCCTTTTTCATCAGGCTGCGCATGCGGATCGTCTCAAGCGAATTGAACAGAAAATGCGGATTGATCTGGCTCTGCAGCGCGTGCAGCTGCGACTGGTTGCGCTTGATGAGCAGCTCTTTTTTCTGGATGTCCGCGATATAGACGTCGTGAATGAGGCTCTTGATCTGCAGCGTCATCCGGTTGAACTCCGCCGTCAGCTGCCCGATCTCGTCTTCGGCGTCCTGCCGCGCGATCGTCTCGAACGAATGGTTTTTCACCTTTTTCATATGCTTCAGGATGCGCACGAGACGGGCGTTGAGCGACCGGGAAAACCAGATGATGATGAGCGTCGGGAGCAGCACGTTCGGGATGGCCAGGTACAGCACGAAGTTTTTGGACTTGCGCACCTCCTCCAGCACCGCCGATTCCTGGAAGCGGCCCACGATCCGCCAGTCGGACAAGTAAGGGACGTTCTTGAAGTCCTCGTCGATGACGATCGTATCCTTGGACACCGGCAGCGCGGCAATATCGGACGTCTGCGCCGTACCGGCGGGATGGGTCGCGTATTGAATCTCATCGCCCTGCAGCAGGTACAGATCCCCCTCCAACGTCACGTTGTGGAAGATCTCCTTGATCGCTTCGGGATGGAGATCGATTTTCATATACTTTTCCCATGGCTCCGCGGCATCGGAACTAACGATCTTGCGGACGACGCTCAGCATGTCGCCGGTCGCGCCGGGATAGTCGGATGCCGTCCGCAGCACGATCGGGGCGGAGATCGCCGAAGCGTGGACGAGTCGGTACCACGGTTGCGACTTGGTCTGTGCCGTGATGCGTTCGACCTGCCCGCCGTAGATCAGCGTATCGTTGTCCGAATACAGCGTGATCCGCTGAATGGCCTCGTACACCGGGCTGTATTTGTTCAGCATGCTGATGATGTAGGATTGATAGTTGTATACGTAATCCGACGGCACGTCGTAATTTTTGTCCATGTATTCGATCAGCAGCGCGTCGTTGTAGATGACCGCGGAGATGCCGACGGCCACGTTGACCTGCGCCATGAAGTCGTTGCGAATCTGTTCGATGGCCAGCGAGATGTCTCTCATCTTCTGTTTTTTGACGTTGTTGGAGGTGATATTGTAAAAAATGATATTCGTCAGCACGACCGGAATGAACACGGACAAAAAGTAGACGATGAGCATTTTGTTGCGCAGCCTGACGTTATTCAGGCTGAACGCCCGCTTCCGAAGCGATCGCCATTCGATTTGCATTTCCCGCACCGCCGATGATCAAGTCTTTTCGCTGAAAGCATTTTTGTACGCGGTCGGCGTCTTCCGTTCGACCTTTTCGAATTGGGTGACGAAGTAGTCGGCGTTGCAGAAGCCTACGCTGGCCGCAATCTCGTACACCTTTTTGTCCGTCTGGCGGAGCTGCCGCTTCGCCTCCTGAATGCGCAGCTGCAGCACGTATTCATTGAAATAAACGCCGTACGTTTTCTTGAACAGCTGCCCAAGGTACACCGCGTTCATGTAGTAGCGCTGCGAGATGCTCTTCAGGCTGATATTCTCGTGGAAATGACGGTCGATGTACGCCTTGATCTTGGCGATGTCGCCCTTGCCGATCGATTCGCGCAGCGACGAGATATAACCGGCGCATTCGGTCAGGAAAGCGAGCAGCAACCCCCGCAAGCCCGCAAGGGAGCGCGGGACTTCCTGCCAGCCGAGCGTCCCGCTCATCGTCTGAAGTCGGCGCTCGTCGCCTTGCATCGTGCGGACGATGGCCGTAGCGCCGTACACGACGCGGGATACCGCCGCGGCGACGGCTTCGGTCGCGAAGCCCTGCTCGCCGAACGCGCCGAGCATCCGGTCGAGGGCGCCCCCCATCGCGTCCGCGTCCTGCTCCTCCAGCGCCTCCAGCAGCGCCGCGTAAACGGCGGGATCGATCTCTTGGCATACGCAAGGCGTCGTATCTCGGGTCTCATCGAACAGCAGCGCGGCCTCGCCGGGCTTGGCGAACTTGGCTCTGCGCGCCTCCTGCGCGGACAGGAACGACTGCCGCGCCCGCTGAAGTCCGGTTACGGCCTCGCCGATATAGACGCGAGGCGCGATGCCGCCGTCCGTGCCGGCCGCCCGGGCCAGGCGCTCGCCGAGCGCCTTCGCTTCATGGGCATCGGCCGGGCCGGGCAAGAGCAAACCCAGATCGTATCTGTCGCGGAAGTGAACATAGGGCTCGCCGGCGCAACGAGGCATGGATTCCGCGCCGGATACGACGCGGGCAAGCGCGCGCGAGATGTCGCCGGCGCGGCGCAGCGACGCCTCCGCGTCTTCGTCCGGCGGCGCGTCGTTCAGCTCGACGGCATAGTATCGGTACTGCAGATCGGCCGGCCAACCCAGCGTGTCGCGGTCCGCGTCCAGTCCCCGCTCTTCCGCCCTTCCCGATACGAGCGCTTCGAACAGCGAGGGCCGGCGCAGCGCATCCTCCGCCTCGGTCCGCTCCTGCTCGCGCTTCAGCTGCTCGCCGATCCGGACGAGGCAGGCGATGAGCTCGTATTCGTCGATCGGCTTCAGCAGGTAGTCCTGCACGCCGAAGCGTACGGCCTGCTGCGCGTACTTGAAGTCGCCGAAGCCGCTGATGATAATAAAGTGCGTGTCGCGATAGCCGCGCTCTTGCGCCTCCCGGATCATCTCGAGTCCGTCCAGCACCGGCATCCGGATGTCGGTGACGACGACGTCCGGCGACAATCGCCCGATCATCTCCAGCGCCTCCTCTCCGTCCTCCGCCTCGCCCGCCACCTCGAAGCCGTACTTTTCCCAAGGAATCAGGCCCGCCAGCCCTTTACGGGCGAACATCTCGTCGTCCACCAGAATGACCTTTTTCACGTCAGCCTCCAGTCCGGCTCGTTCGCCTTCGTGTAATCGCTTTCAACTCTCGTGCAAAAGCTGCCGCGGCTTTTCGTCGTTTTCGCTGCTTCTATTGTAACGCATCATGGTCACCGCCGCACTTTCAAAACTTAGGAGAATTCTTCGTAAATTTAATAAATGGGAATCCCTCCTTATGAAGCTAAGCTTTGACCGGTGTCGGCCCATGGTTTGCGGGGGTGTCCCGCGACAAGCCGTCTGGTAAAATTAGAGCGCGCTGCACGGACGAGCGGCAGATGGCGCGGCGCTGCATGGCCGGTTGCGCGGCGCTTAAGTAGAACGCCGAATCTTACGAGAAAGCGGGGCTCGAATATGTCCCATCCCCATTCCCATACCTATACCATCCGCGACATCGTCAATCGACTGCGCGGCGACGTGCCGCCCATCGGCGATACGGTCGACATTCTGTTTGGCCCCGGCGGTCCGGATACGCCGGTCAGCGGCGCGGCCGTCGCCTTCATGCCCTCGATCGAAGCGGTGGAGCGCACGGCTGCGCTGGGCGCCAATCTGCTGATCGCCCACGAAGGCGTCTTCTACACCCACCGGCCGGCCGAACGGCTGCCCGAATACGATCCCGTCTACGCTTCCAAGCAAGATATGATCCGCCGGTCCGGCGTCACCGTATACCGCCATCACGACTACTGCCACCGCGCGGCGCCCGATCCGATCACGCTCGGCTTGGTCCGCGCGCTCGGCTGGGAGGCGACGCTCGAATGCATGCTGCCTGCGGCCGCGGTGCTCGCCGTCCCGGCGATGCGCGCGGACGAAGCGGCCGCGCATATCAAGGCGCGGCTCGGCCTGCCGGGCGTGCGCTTCGCGGGCGATCCCGGCGCGATCTGCCGCCGCATCGGCGTGCTCGCCGGCTATCGCGGCGGCGGCGAACTCGTCGTGCCGCTTCTGCGCGAGGAGCGGCTGGACTTGGTCGTGGCCGGCGAAGGCCCCGAATGGGAGACGCCGGAGTACGTGCGGGACGCCGCGCATCTGGGCGCCGCGAAAGCGCTCCTCTTCATCGGGCATGCCGAGAGCGAGTCGCCCGGCATGCGGCTCGTGGCGGACAGGCTGCGCGAGTCCTGCCCCGGGCTGCCGGTCCATTGGCTGCCCGACCGGCCGGCGCTGCGGTATTTGTGATGGGCCGCGTAGATCCGGCCCTGCGAGTCCCGTCAAATCCGACACAAAGTCAGCGTTTGATGAGTCTGTGAGCATCCGCCTGGATCCGGCCCCAGCGAGGCTCCGCGGCACCGGCAGGAGACCGCCGCGCCGCGGAAGCTCACCCGCGAACGACGCGGAATCCTTGGTCCGGACCAATGCCGCTCGCCTCGAACTTGCCGCTATAGGCCGGTTCGGCGCTGCCGACGTCGCCCATCCAGCCGCCGCCTTTGACGACGCGATATGTCCCGCTCCCCAGCTCCGGATCGGCGTACCAGTCCCAGCACCACTCCCTCACGTTGCCGGACATATCGTAGAGCCCCAGCTCGTTCGGCTTCTTGCCGCCCACCGCCCGCGGCTGCGTGCGATTGTTCTCGATCGCGGGCCAGTTCCACGCGCCGGACAGGCGACGTTCGCCGGCATTTCTCCAGTACCAGGCAGCCTCGTCCGCTTCGTCGCTGCCGCTGTATGTGTAGCTTTTGCTGATCGCGCCGCCGCCCGCCGCATATTCCCATTCCATCTCGGTCGGCAGCCGGTAACCGTCGGCTCCCTTTTGAATCGTGACGGTCCATTTGAATGGGTCGTGTTCGCTTCGGTTGTCCGGATCCTTGCGCGTCTTGTCGATCACGTAGTACGGCTGCAGGCCCTCCTTGAGGCTTCGCCGATTGCAGTACTCGATCGCGTCGTACCAGCTCATCATCTCCACCGGCAGGCGGTCGCCTTGAAAGGCCGAAGGTTTGCCGCCCATCACGTCGGCCCACTCCTTTTGCGTGACTTCGTAGCGGCTGATATAGAAGTCCGATACCGCCACCTCTTTGCCGTAATAGCCGGACTTCGTATTCGCAAAATGGCCGCCTTCGATCCGCACGAAGTCGTCGCCTGCTGCAGGCTGTTCCGCCGTCATTGCGCGTTCGTTCGCTGCCGGCTTGCCGTTCGAACAAGCGACGGCTGCGAGCAGGATGGCCACGAGCGGTACGATGTCTCGCTTTCTCATGCGTCTGCCTCCTTTCGTTCGGTCGGATCGGTCATGGCATAGAAAAAGAGAAGACCGCCGGCTGTTAGACCGGCAGCCCTTGTTGCAGATGGAAATGGCTTCACCACACCGTGACGTTGGAGCTGCCGCTGCTCTGGTAGCCCTCGGTCGCCAGCACTTGATAGGACCAGCTGCTGCCCAGGTTCATTCCCTTGCTTTTCCAGGCGTTGACGTGGTTGCTGAAGGTGATCGCCACGTTGCTCCCGGTCGGGCGCTTCGACTGCCGCACGCTCCAGTACTGGGTGAACGTCTGGGTGCCGTCGATCGAAGGCGCGTTGTAGCGCGTCGCCGTGTAAATGTCGTACGTGCCGCCGTCGCTGTTCACGGTGCCTTTATAAGTCCCGGTCGGCCTGTATGTGCCCCAGCTGTCCACGACGTAATATTCGATGAGCGAGTTGCGCGTCCAGCCGTAGAGCGTCAGGTATCCGTTGCCCGAAGGCGCCCAGACGCCGGCATTGTAGTTGATGACACGATTCGGCGAGCCGGTGTTCCAGCCTTTGCCGACCACGAAGTTCCCGGTATTCGACCAATTGACGCTGTAATTGCCGCCGGAGCCGTTGACTGCATTTACCGTCCCGCCGCCGTCCGTCCAGTTCTGCCAGTAGTCCGTCGCCGCGCTCGAGGTGGCCGCGAAAAGGCCGAAGCTCATCGTAGCCGCCAGCAATGCCGAAGTCCACTTCTTGGAAAGTCTCATCATCATGTTCCTCCTTGTAGGTTCAGGTTAAATCATGTCCCGCCAGACGCCGCTTGGGCGCCTTCATCGCGCAGTTCGCCCGTTTACTGCGCCGCTGCCATGCCGATATCGACTGCCTCACCTCCGAGTTCATTATAAATTGTAAGCGCATCCATAAATACCTAAGGAATTAAACATACGCCTCCAAAAATTTAACGAATTTGGGGAATACTTCAGCCTGATTCAGTCTGCCTCCATTGGATATCATACATATCCGCGAAAACAACGCAAAATAATCAACATTTTCAGCCGAAGTGTTCATATCTGAACATATCGCGTCTTTTTAACCATTGAATGCGAGCTTTAGCCGCCTATAATAGTAGACGCGAGTTGAGTAAACAAAACGGCTCGAAGTTAGCGGCAACCACTGAGGAACCGCGCGCTGGCTGCAGTACCACAACATGCATGAACACACTGGAGGTTATACCATGATCACCGTTAACGCACGCGCTACCTTCAGCCCTGAAGGGCCGTTCAAGCTCACCGAGATCGAACGCAGAGACCTTCAGCCGCACGACGTCCTTATTGAAATCAAGTTTGCAGGCATCTGCCACTCCGATATCCATACCGCCCGCGGCGAGTGGGGGCCTGTTCAATATCCTATCGTGCCGGGTCACGAGATCGCGGGCATCGTCGCCCAGGTCGGTTCGGCCGTCACCAAGCATGCCGTCGGCGATCGCGTCGGCGTAGGTTGTATGGTGGACTCCTGCGGTCAGTGCCCGAACTGTCATAAGGGAGAGGAGCAGTATTGCCTGAACGGCATGACGGGCACCTATGGCGCGATCGACAAGTACGGACAGTACACGCAGGGCGGCTATTCCACGCATATCGTCGTGTCGGAAGACTTCGTCGTGCGCATCCCGGACAACCTGCCGCTCGACGCCGCCGCGCCGCTGCTGTGCGCGGGCATCACCACCTATTCGCCGCTGCGCCATTGGGGCGCCGCTCCCGGCAAAAGGGTGGCCGTCGTCGGACTCGGCGGGCTGGGCCATATGGCCGTGAAGCTGGCTCACGCGATGGGGGCGGAGGTCACGGTGCTGTCCCAATCGCTCAAGAAAAAAGAGGACGGTCTGAAGCTGGGGGCGGATCACTATTACGCGACGAGCGATCCGGAGACATTCCAGAAGCTCGCAGGCACGTTCGATCTCATCTTGAACACCGTGAGCGCGAAGCTCGATATCAGCGCCTACCTGTCGCTGCTTGCGCTGGACGGCACGCTCGTCAACGTCGGCGCGCCGGCGGAGCCGCTGTCCTTGAACGTCTTTTCGCTGATCGGCCACCGCCGCTCGTTCGCCGGCTCGATGATCGGCGGCATCCGCGAGACGCAGGAGATGCTCGACTTCTGCGCCGAACACGGCATCGCGCCCGAGATCGAAGTCATCTCCGCCGACCGGATCGACGAGGCGTGGGAACGTGTGCTGGCTTCGGATGTCCGGTACCGGTTCGTCATCGATATCAGCACGATGGGAGCCTGAGGAACGGCTCGACCTTTCCCGCTTTTTAATAGATGAAGCCAAGCTCTCGCCCTTCACGGGCGGGAGTTTTTGCGTACCACATACGTTGACAGACACCGGCACATCTAGATGCATGCCTGAAGAGGATTCGGAGCGCAACTAAACGGTATCCGCCTCGTCCAATTTACATATATCCATGAATTTGGCGAAGGAGGCAAAATAATGTCCCGTTTTTCACTACGCAAAGTCGGACTCTTAGCTTTGACGCTGCTCCTGCTTCTGTCCCCCACGCTCGCTCAAGCGGCCGAAACGTCAGGCGTAAAGGCGAGCAATCCCGTCGTTTCCATCGAAGCCGGATGGAATACCCAATTTCTCGTCTATTCCGATGGCCTTGTCGCAGCCTGGGGAGCCAATAAGGACGGTCAACTCGGCGATGGCACGTTGTACGAACAGTATCTGCCGAAGTGGATCTCGCTTGCCCAAGTGAAGCAGGTAGCTTCATCCGACGGCGCATCTTATGCGCTGCTCCAGGATGGGACGGTATGGCGACTCGGCACCTACATAGACAGCGTCAAACATGTCTTGGTCAACGAGTCTCCGACAATGATCGAAGGGCTCTCGAATATATCGTCGATCAGCGCCGGGGCGGGCTTGTTGATCGCGCTCAAGAACGACGGCACCGTGTGGACGCTGGGCAACGATGTGCAAGGCGCAAAACGCGACTCCCAATACCTGCCGGCAGTGGTGCAGGTAAGCGGCTTGCAAAATATAACGGCCGTATCGGCGGGCGGTTACCATATGATGGCGCTAGGCCGGGACGGAAAAGTTTGGACGTGGGGCTACAATTATTACGGCGCGATCGGCAATGGCACGAAGAATACGCAGTTTGAGCCCTATCTTGTCAAAGGGATCGGCAAGGCCAAGTCCATCGCAGCGGGCAACTACGATTCCAGCGTGCTCTTGGAGGACGGCAGCGTCTGGAACTGGGGGAAGTCCGCCGGGCTCGCAGACATCCGCAAAAGTCCGGCGAGGCTGAATGCATTCAAAAATACGGTCGCTATCTCTGACGGCGGTCAGCTGTTGGCCTTGCAGTCAGACGGCACGGTAAGTACAGTCGACGGCAAAGTCGCCGGTCTCTCCCATGTCGTCCGAATGGATGCGGGCTATACTATGAATCTCGCCCAATCGAAGGACGGTACCATTTACAGCTGGGGCTACGGCGGTTATCCTGGCGATGGCACGACTAACGCAGTCGACTTGAAGCTGTCAAAAGTCAAAATGCCGCTCAGCTTTACGGTCAACGGGGCACCGGCGCATGTAAAACTGTCCCCCATGTACCGCGACGGTCTGCTGTACATTTCTCGTTCGGAATTGTGGCAAAGCTTAGGCGTAAAAGTGGAGCTTAGCTATTCTAAACCAGACCCCGCCAAGCACAACGCGGTCTATGGCATGTGGACATTCTCAAAGGGAGATCGGCTTATCGCCTACTCGGAACGCGATCAAAAATACCGAATCGGCGATCAGATCTTTGCCGATGCGCCGCAGCCTTTTTTTGCATTCGGCAACTACTCGAACACCACCCTGTTCCCACTAAGATACCTTTGCGAGAAGCTGGGGATCGCCGTCGCGTTCGATGCAGCTACGAATACAGTAAAGCTGAATGAGACAAAAGCGCAGCTAAATGGATAAATGAATGAGACATCCGGATGGGTGGCCTTTAAGCGCCGCAGCTTCGCCTACCAGAACTTGCTGTAATGCGCTACCCAATCTTCGACTTCACGGAGCGGAGAGGCGTTCAGCCGATATCGCGTCTCTCTGCCGACCTTGCGGTCGACGACCAGCCCCGCTTCCTTCAGTATGGTCAAATGCTTGGAGACCGCAGTCCGCCCCATCGCAAACTGCTCCGTCAATTCATGCAGCGGAATCTCCTCCGCCTCCGCTAACAGACGAATCAGATGGCGCCTCGTCGGATCTGCAATCGCGTCAAACACGTCCCGCAGCGGGCTCTCGTCGCTCATAAAACCTCTCCTAAATGGCTGTGGTTTCCATATTGGACACCGTTTGGTGACACTTTGAATTGTAGGACACCGTTTAGTGTCGTGTCAATTGGATTTCGATTTGATGTAACTTTCCCCCTGCCTGGCGTGTCTATATAAGGAGGGGGATGAAGAACGATGACACGAAACACGAAAATTGCGATCGCCGTGCCCGCAGTCGTTGCCGTAATCTTGATGTCCCTCTTCGTGGTATGGAAGACGAACGATGAAATTTTCCAGCCTTTCCGAAGCTTCTCCGTGACTGTCGTCAACGATTCCGACTATGACCTGGTCTCCATCGAGACAGGCATCTTGAGCAGCGACGCCAGCGGGAATACGGTCAAGAGCGGCGCCAAACACACGTACGCGAAACCCATCAAGGCGGGACATGAAAAGGTGATTAGCCCGAGACTAAGCCTGACCGGCGAAGGCGGCATCTATCTCAAGTACACCGACTCGCGCGGCGAGACGGTCCAAAAAACCGTCTGCTCGTATACGGAATACGCGTCCGGCTATTCCACCATCACGATTCAAAACGATCGGGTCGATGTGAAAGAAGACTGTCGTTAGACACGCGCAAAAAACGAAAAATAGGAAAAAAAGACAAAAAGCAGACGGAGGCGTCTGCTTTTTGTCTTTGCTGCAGGGTTCCTGGGGCATGCGATTATTGGAGCAAGAGCAACCAGCATAATCAAACTAATATAGTTGGCCGTCAATCGACCACTAATTGGCTACGATCTACTGGAGCAATGCGGTCAAATCTCATTCGTAGTGCGCCCAAACTGTCGATGTCATGTTTTGACGTAGAAACCCAACGTGACTATAAATGTTGGGACAAAAAAAGCGAACAAGTTTAAAAGACGCTGAGATCATTACTCAACGTCTTTCTGTCATTCCCTACTCACGCAACTTAATGCATTATGCAGCTGTTTTCAGAATATGAAAATCCCACATTTCAAGTCATCAGCAAACTACAAAAGCAGCGATTTTTTACTCTTTCTATAGTGGTAATAATATAGCATTCGAATTTCGAATTAAATGCAATACGATAGCTAACTCTTATTTTTGAATGAACTAATTGAATCTAAAAATAATACTGTTGCTGAAAAAAGCATAATAACAATTCCGAAGAGAAAAATTATTACATGTATTAGATAAGTAAACTCAACAAAAATTCTTTCATCTAATTCTACCTTTAACAACAGAAACCCAGCTAAAAAAGTTGATAAATTGAGGATGGTTTTGCTCACTATCAAAATCCTTTCTTTTATGAAGTTACTGAAACCAGTAAAACATGGAGGGCAAGATGCCTCCATGTTTTTACCAATTTAAATTTGGGAAGATTTCAGTTCAATCTGGTGGGTAACGTGATCTCTTACAAATACCCATCCAACAGAAGCAGGAGCTCTAAATTCAACTCCACCTTCTATACCTTGAGAACCCTCATAGTTTCCCGACCAACGAACACCTGCTTTTGAACTAGGATTAATAGCTTCTGGTCCAAATACATCCCTAGATAATACAAAGCTCGAAGAGATTTTACCAGATACGCCACCTTTTGAATATCCAAGTTCTACATTAATAGTTTGCGGAGTATTTACAGTTGTGTCAGTTATTGGTGCCCATCCAGTTATTAAGAAGTCAAAAATATCACCAGCAAATATTGTACGCAAACCTAAATAGCGTATGTTTCCATTGTCTACACCTGCTGTATTGGTTTTACTAGTAGCTGTTCCGGAGTGCCAAAAAATATAGTAACTATAATTAGGATCATTTACGTCTTCTTTGTACATTTTAATATTACTTGCAGCCGATGCTTGACTAGTTTCAGTAAATCCTGTTCCAACGGTCTGAAGGAAGGTGGCATTTGTGGTGGTTAGAGCCATAGGAGTCACGATTCCACCATTAAGTGCTGGAGAAATATTGGATTGCAGTGAAGCATCCGAGGTTCGTGGAACATCAATAATTACTGTTTCAATTCCTGTTTGTTCGTCGTACGTTTTTGAATTTGCAAATACACTAGATGCACCGCTGAACAACATAGTTGCACTTAAAGCACTTATCGCGAGCTTTTTCATCTTCATCATTAACTCTCCCTTGTTATGTTGTTAAATCTATTCACAAATACCTCTACTTCAAGAATAGATCCATTAATCACCCCCTGAAAGATTATATTTTGATATCGACACCTTATCTTGTGAAATCTGGGATTGATATAACTCACCTTTTTGATTGATAACAAATCTATTGCCATTGGCCAATCCCGTACCTAATAAGGTTAAATCCTTTTTTAATGCTGTAGTTTCAACCTGTCCATTAGAGACATCAATGCTATCTAAAAATAGTTCCATGCTATTCTGTATATCATCAATGCTAAGTTTCGAATCGAATTTAGGACCTATTTTTCGTAGAATAAGTAACTTGTTGTTACTAAAGCTAAGGACACTTAAGTCTCTGAAAGATCCGCTTGGAGGAAGGTTCGGTATATAGGAGTATTTTTTATTAGCCTGTTTATTTATGATTTGATATTCTCCTGCTAAGTCATCTTTAGACGGCTTATCAGTTGTGATTTCAATTTCAGTATTTTTTTCATTCCATACCTTAAAAAGATTTATGTCAAAAAATGATTGTGTCTTCTCGTAAATCTTCTTGTTATTTTTATCAAAACATTGAATTCGCAGGTCAAACGTTCCTGGTTTAAAATCAACAATATAGTACTTTTCGTTTATAACCTTTACCATATGAGGGAGGTTAAAATCCCCTACACTTTTTAGCGATTTATTTTTTGTATCATAGATTTGGACCATATTATTTTTGTAATCTGCAAGGTAAAGTGCTCCGTCATTGTTAGCTGCTATATCAAGTGCTGATGAGTTCTTAATTTTAAATATTTTGGAAATATTGCCCTCCTTGTTCATCTCGACAATTCGTTCATTTACCGGATCTGAGACGTATAAATCCTCATTTGATATTGCTATAGCATTGGGGAAAATTGTTGTATCTTGATACTTTTTTATTCCTAAACCATCTTCAGAGTTATTATTAAGAGGAATAATTATTTCATCTTTAGATTCCTTAGCATTAGCCAACTGACTTTCTCGAACTTGACTTAAATAAATCGCCCCCCCTGACACAGCAACTACAGCTATCATCAATAGAACTTTAATCTTTGACACCATAAACCCCCTTCTTCCTTTCATGTTATTAATAAGTAATTATTTTCCTTAATTGTACTTTGCATACTTAATATAAAAAAGGTTCAAAATCCCTAATTTGCAATTGTAGTATTTTGTCACAATTCGAATTATGAGGATATAAAACACTCTCAGATAAAGCTAAATTCCTGTATATATTTAAAAATAATAGGATAATTGAAAGAAAATTGTCGATAAAATGGATAATTGCATGATCTTCCGCCCCACAGAAAAATTCCGAAAGTTAATAAAGTCACCTTTATTATCCATATCTTGAATCACCCTAAACGCCATGAACACCATACTCTGGACAAACGAATGCTCTCTGGTAAAAAAAGACGCTGAGTCATCCTCAGCGCCTGCCCGTAAATATATAAAGACTGGTAGAGCCGCTTAGACCAGGATCATCCCCATAACAGAGCGACATACCTAGATAGATCAGTATAGGCTCTCATAGTAGTATAGCTCTGGCAGCTTCAAGCGCCCACTGCCCATTCTTAACGGTCAAGCGCCCCGAATTTGATGCCACATCGTCACCATATCGATCCAGCCGCGATGCTCGGCGATCTTGCCGTCCACGACGCGGTATTGACGGTACAGCGTGACATCGATGCGATTGCCCGTCGGCGCGGTTCCGAAGAACGCGCCTTGATGCGTGCCCTGGACCGTCATTCTGACGAGCACCTTTTCCCCTTCGCCGACGATCTCCTCAACCGTATAGCGCTTGTCGGGAAAAGCCTCCAGGATCGTGGCGGCAAACCGCTTCAAACCTTCCTTGGACTGGTAAGCAAGCTCCTGATAATCGGCCGACAAATACCGATCCACGCTGTCCAGCTCGCTCTGATTCCAGAATGCTTCGATAAAGTCGCTTACTGTTTCTACATTGCGCTGCTCCAAGGTTTTCATGCTTTTGGCATCTCCTTTATTGTGGGGTCCGATCAGATGAAGCGTCGCTTCATGCCCGCCATTACTGCGCTTGAATCTGGGGCAGCAGCGTGGCCGTATCGTACCAGCCGCGGTGTCCGGCGATCTTGCCGTCGATCACATGGAACTCTCTGAACTGCGTCGCTTTAACGGCTTTGCCCGTAGACGGATGGCCTGCAAATGGTCCCGTATGCACAGCCGTAATGAAGATTCTGGCGATCGCCTTGTCTCCCTGGGCGAGAATCTCATCGATGGCATAATGCCGATCCGTGAAGGCCTTCAGGAATTGCGAGACAAAAAATTGCTCCGTCTCCTCCAGCAAGCGCCGATTGGCCGTATCCTCAATAAACGCGGTGACCGCTTCCGCATTTTTTTGCTCGATCGATTTCATATGGAACCTCTCCCTTATCGATAAGTAGGTATTCATCCAAAAAAAGTTACCTAAAGGTCACCTATCGGGCAAAAGAAATCACAAACGCCTTCAGCTTGCTGCCTCGACGCTGGTCGCAAGTCTGCGGGTCAGCTCCACGAAGCGCTGCACGGCGACCTGGATTCTGTCCCGCATCGCAGCGTCAACAGGCGCGCCGTCCGGTCCGAATTCATTCGCTCCGTATCCGACGGACACCTGATCCGAGCAGTTCACCCCATGCAGATTGCGTACGATCGTCTGCAGATGAGTCAGGGAGCTGACGCCAAGCGGACCGCCGGCCGAGCTCACCGAGAGCACCGGCTTGCCTGCGACTTGCGGAATCTGAACGTAGTCCAGAGCGTTTTTGAGCGCACCGGATATGGAACCGTGATACTCCGGAGTCGCCAGCACCAGCCCATCGGCAGCCTCGATCGCCTCCAGCATCAATCGGACGTTCGGGTGGAAGTCCCAGTTGTCCGGCGTGAATAACGGCAGCGGCAGCGCCGACAAGTCAATGAACTTGACCGAGACCTGAAGGTCTGTGAACAGTTGTCCCATATAGCGGAGATGGTTCGTACTGCTGGCATTGGCGCGGTTGCTGCCTGCGATTAACGTTATTTTCATGTGAGACCTCACCTTTCCTTGTTCGCTTGTCATTTGTGCGCACGTTCGATCGGGCTGCCGCCGGCTGACAAACCCGATTGACGCGCCTTCATGTTACCAATCGGTAACTTTTCGCATTCTTATAATACGTTACCATTAGGTCACGTGTCAAGTGAGAAATTGAATTTGCTTACGCTCATCGGCGAGGATCGATTCTATGCGTATGCCTGTAAACGGATAAGACCGGTATGGCCGCTGCGATCAAGAGCACCCCCATCACGGCAGGCGCTGCATGGCCCAGCGAGACATAGAGCTGACCGCCGACGATCGGCCCGATCATTCTGGCCAGCGCCTGAATCGATTGGCTGCCTCCTTGAACCCTCCCTTGCTCGCTCGCGTCGACAGACTTGGAGAGCATCCCGTTGAATGACGGCCCGAAGATCGAGTCGCCGAATCCGAACACAAACATGCCGGCGATCACTAGCGGATAGTACGAGAGCAAAGCCGAGGCCGCAATCAGTACGTAACCCGTCATCTCCGCAAGCATCCCGAGAACCGCAATTTGCTTGTCGCTCATTTTTTTCAGCAACCTTGGCATGATCAGACCCTGCGAGATGATGTCCTGAACGCCGATGATCGAGAACATCAATCCGATCAGCGCAGGCTTCCAAGCGAACGTATCCATGGAAAATTGCGAAAAAACGGCCTGCAGCGATCCGTTGGGAATCCAGAGCAAGAACGCTGCGACGAGCAGCCTGTTCAAGCTTTTCGCGGAAAGGATACCCATAAGCTGTGCGAATGGGTTCAGCCTGACCCAGGCAATCCTCTTCAGTCTGTTCCGCTGGGCCAGGCTCTCCGGCATAAAGAAGTAGCCGAAAGCCACATTCAATAACGTGATGGCGGCTCCAAAATAGAGGGGCGCGGCATAACCAAACTTGGCCAGCAAACCGCCGAGCGTCGGGCCGATGACGGTGCCAACGCCGACGACCGCGCCCACCCAGCCAAAGTACTTGGTCCTCTGTTCCGGCGGAATGATGTCTGCAAAATAGGCGAAGATCGTGCCGATGCTCCCGCCCGTGATCCCCTCGATGATGCGTCCGGCGAAAAGTACCCATAGCGCGCCGCCGATGCCGAAGACGAAGTACCCGATGGCGGAGCCCAGCAGGCACAACAGTAGCAATGGCCGACGGCCATACCGGTCGCTCAGCGCTCCCAGGACGGGAGCTGCCAAAAACACGCATTCGGCGTACACGGACGTCAGCAGCGTCACGACGGTCGCTTGCGCTCCTGGGTTGCTAATATACGGCTGTACCAGGAACGGCACGACAGGCGCGACGATGCTGAAGCCGATGCCGCATAGAAACACGGCCATCAGACCGAACAGCAAAGCTTTTTTATCGATGGGCTGTTCCGTGTTCCGATCATGCTGCGATTTAGATTTGTACAATGGTCGATTCTCTCCTCGAGGTCGGAATTTTGTTTCCTCGGAAACACAATTATCGTAACGCATTTTTGTTTCCTCGTCAACAAAAATGAAATAGCAAAAAAGCAGCCTGCTCTGTTCGAGCTGGGCTGCCTTGATTTCCTTTTCGGCATACCATTTATTCCGACGCGTTCTCCACACCCTGCTTCTTGATTTCCGCATCCAGATGCCGGCTGTACCGTTCCACGAAGCGCAGCATACTGTCGTATTGCGCCTCGGTAATCTGCTCAAAGACCGCTTTATCCCGCTCCCGAAACTCTTTGTGCAAATCTTCGTGGATCCGGTTAACGGCTTCCCCTTGCTCCGTCAGCCTGAAGTAGATTTCCTTCTTATTATCCGGCTTCTGGTAGCTCTCGATCAGGCCCTTTTCCATGAGCTTCTTCGTTATTTTACTGATGGCGCTCCGAGTCATATAGAAGGCCTCCGCAAGCTTGGTCACATTCGACTCCGCATGCTTGGCGATATATTCGATGCAATGCACTTCAGAAGGCTTATGCCCCTTCAGACTGACTTCCATCTTCGACTTGTTAAGCCACACCAGTTTATTATAAAGTTCCCTGAAGCTCGTCATGACCTGCTCTTCCTTATTCACGGCCTGTCCTCCCGCCCAATGGTGCATTAATCCTAGTATAGCACCGCAGCGTCTATCCCATCTTTTTCGCCGTCTTCCCTTTCTTGCTCCGCTGCTCCAGCACCTCATCCAGGTACGCCGTAAACTTCGACGCGCCGCTGTAGGAGACGAACAGCCAATCGAGCGCCCGCGTCATCGCGATATAGAACAACGACATTTCCTTCTCCTCCGCCTCTTCGAGCGGGTGAGGCATGCTGTCGACATTGACGACGAAGACCGCCCTAAAATCAAGCGCCTTTGCGCCGTAGATGCTGGAGATCTTGATTGATTCGCGGGCGCGATCGGACCGTCTTGTCGCATTCTCATTTTCCGTGATCCAATCATACGGCATGCCCGCTTCAGACAGCGCCCGACGAATCGAGTCGACATACGACGTGTGATAGTTATCCTTCACACGGTACAGAATCGCCATGTCGGAATAAGAGATTTTCTGCTCGTCATGCAGATAAGCGATACGCTCCACGACCATCTTCAGCTCATCGCTAAAACGGTCGCAACGCGCAATGACCGGCTCCGGCCCCTTGCGGTGCGTGCTGTACGGAGGGATAAGGTCAACGCCATCGACCGACCCGTTTCGAATCTTGTGCTGCAAGGCCGAGTGCCGCTGGTAAAAGTCCCACGCGAACTGCACGATTTGTGCCGTGTTCCGGTAGTTCATCGAGAGCACGCGCGACCTGCCGCGGCGGCCTGCGCCTTGTGCCCGATCCCCCGCCAGCGGAAGACGCTGCGTCTCGGGGTTCAACACGAGCCCCAGCAGCTGCAGCCATTCCGGTTCGAAGCTCTTCGCTTCGTCGATGAAGATCGCATCGTACGTGGGCAGGATCGCCTCATGTTGATCCAGCTTCTCGATCAGCACCGGGATGTCCGCCTCCCGCCCGTTCAGAACCGTCGTGAGCCACGCGTGAAAGTTGAACACCGCGATGTTTGTCTCCACTACGGCGCCGGTCTTCTGCTCTTCGAGGCGGATGAGATCCAGCAGATCCTCCGGCTCGTTCATCAGCTGATCGATCGTCTGCCGAAGCGTTCGCGCTCGCGCGATCTCTCGGCAGAGCACGAGGATCTTCCAGTCGGGATACTGCTTGGCGAGCCTTCTGGCGCGGCTGGCGGCCACGATCAGTTTCCCGCCCCCGGCCTCCGACCGCGCTATATTTTCCTGATGCAAATCCGTCGTCTGGATATGCCGAAGCGAGAGCAGCAGCTGATCCTGGTCTTCGGCCGGCTGCCTGAACTCCGCGCTGATCCGCGCCTCGGCGAACAGATGCTGCCGGATCGACCGAATATCCTCTACCGTCAGATAGTAGCGGCCGCCGCTCCACGCCGTGAACATCCCGTGTATTTTATCGATCAGACCATCCGCCGAGAATCCCGCAGCCTCCGGATCGATCTCGTCGCGACACAGCACGAACTCCGGCGCGATGGCCTCGTACAAGTCATATCGGATGAAGTCTTCCCGCTTCAATCGCGTAAATACGGTCCCGCAGCCGCAAGCAAATTTAAGCTGGCCCCGATGCTTCCCTGCCGGCTGAATCAGATCGGGATCCTGCTTCAGCTGATTCGACAAGTGCCTGGCGTTGTCTCTAGCCTCGTTGTACGGATTCCGCACCGTCTCCACACGACCGGCGGCGGTATGCAGTTGCCATCCGTGATCATCCATTTGGAAGAGCATGGACTTGGTATAATCCTTCACTTCCAGGACGACCAATCCAAGATCCGGGCCGATGATGACGAAGTCGAGCCGCTTCCCCTCAACTTCCGGTTCATAATACACCATATAATCGCTCGGCAGGTATTCCTTCAAGGTGCGAAAAAGTAGACGTTCCCCCGCTGCTGCACTTGTCCGAATAACCTCCGGGACCATATAGGCCATCTCTGTCACACCTTTAACTGATTTATCCCAATTGTTAATAGTATATATTCATTTACTGGAGATGGGTAGAAAGCCATGAGTTCGTTGACGACGGTCCTTACAATTATGATTCAAAGAAATCAAAATATAACTGTCTAAGCTTTGCTTCCATTTTATTATCGACTAGTGATTTTACAAATTTCTTTCTTATAATTTCCTTGTTAGCCGGGATACTGAGTATCTTCTCCACTTCAACCTCATTAAGATATAGGAACCAATCCAAGTTAAATTTTTGATAATCAAAATTATCCCCTTGAAAAATTAAATCATAAAAATCATCCACTCCAACAAATTGAGAAAAAAGCTCTTTATTTTTTATCTTGTTATGTCGTAAAAGTACAACTACAACCCCTAATTGACTTTTTAAGGGATCGGGGTAACTCTTCACTTTTCTTTTTCCAACTTCATTTTTCATTTGTTGTATGTTTTGAAGTAGTTCTTTTTCCAAGGTGTCATTTGGAAGTAAAATGCCGACATCACAAGCCAATGCATATAATTTGGCATTAAAGCCCTGCAGTAGAAACTCTTCTATAGCTGCTTTAACTAACTTCTGTTGATCTAGAGCTAAGAATCTATTTAACGGTATTAGCACTCGTAGTAATATGTTCAACTTACTACTGGACAGTGTCCCAAACTTAATAGAGCGTATAAGCTTTTCAATATCGATTTCAATTTTAAAATTATCAATATCCCCTTGATCCATTAAATTAATGAGTCCTTGAAGATAATTATGATTGTTTAGAACATCAAGCTCGAAGCCTTGTTGATTTCCATTGTATTTTGAATCTAATAATTTGTTGACGAAGGATACAATTAATCTACTTATTAATTCGGCTTCAATGCTTTGTCTTTGCTTCTGCGCATATAAAAACTTAAGAAGTGTCAAGTAAATTTCATCTTCTACATAGGTAGAGATTATCATCTTGAGCAGTTTATCAAAAATCTCAATTAAGTCTTCTTTATCAATCTTAATTTTCCCAAACAGGCAGAGCATATTTTTTAGAATCTCACTTAATCCTTTTATATATTCAACTTCTAAATAGCTAGTTATTAAATTTGAAAAAAGTCCACGTAATTGAATGCTGGGGCATAATGTTTCAATTTCATCTATGTTATACTTCTTGAATAATTCGCCCAACTTTCTCCATTCCAAATATTTGAAAATTATAACAATATCTTTATGTGAAAAATGATGATTCGGTATTCTATGAAACAAAAAACCAGAAAAAAGATCGTCTGAAGCTGTTTGAACTTCCGACTTTTCCTTTACCGAATATGTACTAAGAAGCGATTTTATAAAAGTAAAGTAATATTCCCTTACTTCAGAGTATTGATCAACCATAATGAAATTGTTATGCGTATAATCAAAAAACTCATAAACATCCCTAATCATCTTATTAACGGATGTCGAATTCGGGCTACTAAATCGGGTATTTAAATCCTTTTCGACTTCCTCAGCTAACTCTTTAATACGTAGTAATCGTTGTGATATATATCCTTGTTCTTGCAACACATCATGAAGAAATCTTACGTTATCTTTATCCCTTCGTGTCAACATCTCAAATACATCATTAATTTTGAGATTTGATTTTTCGTAAGTATCAATTACCTTAGTTATTTGTTCTACAAATACAGTTTCGCCTAGATCTGTACCCAAAACTATCGTTTGATGTCCGAGACTATTACGTTTTAGCTTACTAATTAAATATCTTTTGTTGAATTCAATGATATATAGTGAAATAAAACTTTTGTTACGATAAGACTCCCTCGAGGCTTCTTCAAGTATCTCAAATGCAGAAAAAAACTGATTTACAAGATATTTCGCGTAGGCTCTCATTAATTCATTAATAATTTTATTAGCATATTCATTTATTGGTTTATAATTTTGCTTAGCTAAAATATTTATTGATAAATAATTATTTAATAAAACGTCTCTAATAATACTTGGTTCTTTTCTGGATGCTGAATCTAAAGTAAATAACTTATCGTTAACTTTTATTGTTAATAAATTTAGTTTTGAAAGCGTGAAGTTTATATAATCGTATTTACGTTTAGTTTCCCATTCTTGTTGATCAAATGACCCTTTTATAGTATTTAAATGATCAATAAGTTTTAAATAAAAATCATTATCTTCAATAAATATCCTTAAAACCCCTCCTTCCTCTATAAAGTAATTACTCCCCATACCAAGTAAACTGAACAAATCTTTCACTCTGATTGTATTCAAGCTATCAAATGTCTGAAATTTTTCAAAACAATATTCCAATGGATTACTGACTGATTCCTTATATTGAAGAATATAGTCTAAAATTCTAACAACATTTTTTCCTTGCTCATTTTTAAGATCGGTTACTTCTTTCTGAGAAAATTCTTTAGAAATATCCAATTTATCGATTAAATTGACACCTAGATTCTTGAAATATTCCTTTTCTACCAAGGCTCTAGGTTTTTCTGAAGAGTCAATCAAATAGGCTTTTTGAAAATGATCGCCTAAAATACCTTGCAGATTCTTTAGTATTAATTTCAGATCATAATCCTGAAGTGAATATCCTATGAATAGTACAGTATTATTAATGAAAATTGACCTGACATAAGATTCTATCAATTTAAAATTAGTAGAGTAATTTAAGTAATCATCCTCTTTTAATACAATATTTTTTCTGGTCAAGTCCCCGTGCATTTTGATTAGCATTCTTCCATTTGATGAATAGGGAAGATCAAGATCCTCTTTCACTGTATCGTAAAACATAAAATGTTTCTCAATAGTTTGCTCGAGTAAGTCATCATAATTTGTTGTTATTATATGTCGAGGTTTTAACTTTAAAATATAATCATGTATTTTATTTGGGGAAAAGGGACTACCAAAAACTCTCATAATTTTTTTAAAGTATTCATTTTTCCCCCTCTGATTGTAATAATATTGAGGAATTTTCAGAAAATCATCTGGGCCAATCTCTCTTTCAATACCTAATCCTGAAGCGAATTCCTTAACAAGACCAGACCAACTTGGTAAATTCGAATTGGCTGACACGCCTGCACCAATGAAAACTACAAGATGGTCTTTAGTTATTGCGTCCAGTATTGCTTCGATGTCTAAATTCTTTTTTATAGTCATAAAAACCACCTCATATGAAATCCACAATATGGAATATTTAACCTAGATCTCTTTTCAATTAAAACAGTCGCAGTGGAGTAACTAAATTCATTCTATACCACTATTTTACCACGCCTATCCTTAATTCAGTTTATTAGGTACGCAATCCCTTTAAAGAAAAGACGGCTGACACTGGAAACTTTGGTACATCTGCCATCGTCTAGGTGATGAGGTGAAAAACGATGAAGGTGATGACACGGCTAATTGTGCTCGTATTCTCGCTGGCAGCGATGCTGTCCGCGTCCGGCTGCGGGTTGAAGGATCCGCTGGGCGGCATGATCGGGGGAAAATGCCTCGCGGAAATCGAGTGGGTCGACTTTTTGATGCTGAACGATGTGATGTACACGGCCAATGCCGAAGGAACAAAGGACGTCTCCCAAAGTAAGCAAGGAGAGAAGGTCGGCGAAGTCTCGTACATGGCGAATGACCATGCCTGCACGGACTATAAGTCGAAGAACGGCGATTCCGCCTTTCTGCCGATCGGCACGGAGATTTATGCGATGAGCGGCTATAAACCGTCGTACCGCGTGATGGCGAGCGGCAAAGTCTATGAGGCCGATAGCAATCCGAATGCGAAGACGCTCGGCGACCTGTGGGACATCGACGGGAAAATCGCCAGGGTCAGTCTGGAGAGCGGCATGGACGGCAGCCCGATCGGCGACTTCACGCCGGAAGCGTCGGCCGTCTTCGCCAGGGATCTGCCGCAGCTGAAGCTGGTCGGCTCCGATACGATCTACAAAGACAATAAGCCCGAATACGGCATCTTCCTGCGCGTTCATCTGCAGGACGGGACGTCCTTCCGGATGGTCTTCCACGAAAAAGCGAACGCCTTCACGGCCGGCGCCTATGGCACCGAAGCGATGAAGACGGTCATCGTCAACGAGCGGACGCGGATTAAGAAGGCGGCCGGGTTGATATAGCTGGAGTATGAATGATTTACCATCTGAGGAGGGTATTAGCGAAGCTGCGCCGAATTGTGTATTCATCTTAACCCTAAGGGGGACATCGTTCATGGGTCTTTTCAGCGGACTGTTCAACAACTATTCGGAAGTGTCGGTCCAGGAGCTGCAAGAAAAATACGGTGCTTATGTGACGCCGAACGAGACGATTCAGACTGGATTCAAGCTGATTCGGGACGCCTTTGTGTTCACGGACGAACGGCTGATTCTAATCGATCATCAAGGCGTGACCGGCAGCAAAACAAGAGTCGTGTCGATTCATCTGGACGCCATATACGAGGTGACGATGGAGACGTCGGGTACCGGATTCGACGACTGCGAAGTGACGATCCACTATATTACTTCCCCTTATCATAAGAGCAACAATATTTCAGTCGCGTCGTACAAGTTTGAATTCGGCAAAAAATTCAATGCAAAGCCGATCTACACGACCTTGATGTCCATCGCCATTGCCAATAATAAGCGTCTGAACGGTTGACTCGCTGCCACGCTTACCTTAAGACAGCCGGGCTGATGTAGCTTCTTACCGTCACGACAACAAAACGGGACCGAGCTGAGTATATCTCAGTCTCGGTCCCGTTTCATTTATACAGCGACAGCGCTTGATGAGCCGCGCTCCTTAACTTTTAACGACCGTCTCAATAAACCTTTGCAGCATGGCCGCGACTTCCGCCCGCGTCGCCGTGTCCTTCGGGGCGAAGGCGTTGTCCTGCCGACCGCTAATAATGCCGGATTGCTGCGCGTACAGCGCCGCTTGGCTCGCCCAGGCATCGATCGCGGATGCGTCGGAGTACCTTAGCGTCTTGTCCGCGGTCACGCTCGTGTCCGCCTTGATGAACTGCGCGAAGCGATAGAGCATCGCTGCCAACTCCTGGCGCGTCACTTGGCGATTAGGCTCGAATCGCGTACCGCCTACGCCTTGGATGATGCCATGGCCAGCCGCCCAGTCCAGATAAGCGCCGTACCAGCTGTCGTAATTAACATCCGTGAAAACGTGCTTGTCCGTCGCGCTCAGCGGGCCGTAGCTTCTCTCGTACAAACGGCCGATGACGGTCGCCAGCATGGCGCGCGTCATGCCCGTGTCCGGCGAAAAGGTCCTCTCGTTCGTGCCGACGAAGATCTCGCGCTCCGTGACGAAGTCGATGTAGGACTTGCCCCAGTGAGTCGCAATGTCGCCGAACGCTTTGGGGTTCGCTTGAAACTGCACCGTTTTACCGCTCGGCGCGATGTATTTCATCGTGCCCGAGACGTCTGTGGCGAAGCCGATGAACACCTTGCTGCCGCCTTCTTCGTAGTATGGCAGTCCCGATGCTTTAACCTTTTCGAACACGGCTCTGATCGTGTGCGCCTCCGTGACACTTACGAACGTGTAGCTGCCGACGGCGCCTACGCTCTTGCCGTCTACCGTCACATCCGAGATCGCATATCCTTCATCCGGCTTAATCGTGAAAGTCTGGCTGCCGCCCTGCGTCAGTACGATCGTCCCAGCAGGACTCATGCTGCCGCCGGTGCCTGCCGCTGCGGTAAGCGTGTAGCTCGCGGTCGTCGAACCGACGACGGGAGGCGTATCGACCGCTCCGTATGCAACGGCATACGTCGAGAAGTTCTGCGCCCAAATGACGATCTGATTGCCGTCCGCGTCCAGCATGTAGCCCTCCGTAGAAGGAGTGGCTGCGGAATAAGGCAGCAGCGTCATTTTCTGAGCGGCGCCGTCATGGTAACGGTAGATCGTAACATTGTCTTTGTACGCCAGATCGTAAGGAACGATAATCTTCAGCAGACTTCCCACCGTGGACAGCGTGCTGCGAATCGTTTGATTGGACGTATCGGTCCGCGCCTTGGTGAGCGTCATGTCCAGGTACAGGTCGAGCGACTGACCGCTTGCCAGATGTTGCAGCTGGGAAGCGCCTGTCGCAGCGGAAGCGTCCTGCTTCTCCACGCCCAGCGTGATCTTCACCGACCCGCCGTCCGCGACAAGCTGACGATCCTCGGCCGTGTACACGTTTTGCGTATCCGCGAACAGCTCGTTAAGCCCGTCTACGACGATACTTGGCGTGTCGCCTTTGATTTCCAGCGCACTGTTCTTGTTGCCTCTTGGCAATACGATGAACTGCGGGCTGAAGTCGTAGTCCCGATCCTTCACCGTCACGGCCACGGTAATAATTTGTTCGTCCTTGGTGACGACCAGGTTATAGGCGCCGTTCGGCACGCCGGTGACCTTGAAGCGTCCGCTCTTACCCGTCGTCGCGGTCGAACCGATCTGGACGTTGCCCTTCATCACCTTGACGGTCGCGCCCATGTTGTAGTTAGCGTCCTGCGCGTCATCTACCACTGTGCCGAGGACACTGTAAGTGCCGTTAATGGTGAAATAGATCGTCTTGGAATCGCCTGCCGGCGTGTCGCCGTTGGCCTTCACGCGAACCTTAACCGTGTGCTCGCCGCTCAGGACCGGCGGGTTTGCCGGTTTGTAAGCGATCCAGTTGCCGTCGTCGATGGCGTATTCCATCGTGCTATCGATGCCGGCGATGACGTTAGCCGCGTCATCCGCTGTCACCGCCGGTGCGGCAGGCGGATTCGGCGTAAAGAACAGCGTTGCCGTCTTTCCAGCCGGCATATCGGCGACTTCGTCCGCCGCCTTGCGCACGAGAACCGTCGCCGTGCCTGCGAATATCGGCGGATGGATCGGATCGTACGCCGTCCAAGGGCCGATGTTCGCCGAGTACTCCATCGTTGCGTCGGCGCCGAGGATGATATTGGCGTCGTCGTCAGCCGTTACATGGGGCGCCTTGGGTATCGGCTCGGCTATTACGGTCGCTGTCGCAGCGCCGAAGCGAACCACCTTGGCGGCTGCATCCACTTCCGCTACGCCGATCTTGTCGCCGTCCTCGGCCGCGATCATGCCATTGCCCGGCAGAACTGCGTACGCCTCTGGCATGTCGCCTACATTCGGTACGACAACTTCACTGCTGCCGAAGTTGATATACACCCATTTGTGTCCGTCTGGCAGTGTCTCGTTTACATCAATTTTGGTCATGCCGTCCTTGCTCAAACCGACCGGGTCGCTCGACGTGACCGTCAAGCCGGTGGCCGGTGCCGGTGCCGGTGTCGGTGTCGGTGTCGGCGTCGGTGTCGGTGTCGGTGTCGGCGCCTCCTCGTTAACCGTGATCGTATAAGTCTTGGTCCCCCCATCCGCAGCGGTGACCACGATCGTGACCCACGTCGATCCGTCTACGTCCAGCGTGATCGTCCGAGCGCTGCCGCTTGTCGCAGATGCGCCGTGGACCGTCAAGGTTGCGCCGCTGTCCGCTACGGTCGGAGTCACGTCAATTGACGTCGTCCCGTACGGTACGGAGACGGTGTAATCCTTCGTGGCCGCTGCGAATGTCAACGAGCCTGGCGAGACCTTCAGATTGCTCAGATCTGCATTGCTGCTAATCGCATTGACAGTCACGGCCGCTGCGTTGCTCGTTGCCGTAGCCGTCATATTTCCCGTCGCGCTGTCGTTCGTGTTGGTCACGACGACATAATAATATGTCGTGCCTGCCGATGCCGTCGACGCCTCGAACGAATCGCTCGTCGCTCCGGGGATCATCGTACCGCCGTCATTGCTGTTCGTCATGTTGCTGTACCATTGGTAGCTCAGCGTCCCACTGTCGCTTTTCGTAGCAACGACCGCCAAAGTTGGTTTAGACGCTCCCACCTTCACCGTAGCGCCGGACGGCTGGGTCACGATCGCAGGCGAAGCGGCATTGATCGGGGCCTCACCGGCTGCCCGATGGATTGTCACGGCGTAGAAGAGGACGTTATTGCTGTTGCTGCTGTCGATCTGAATGTACGCGATCGCCGAACCGCCCTCCGGCAGGTTCAGGGATGTAATTTCCAAACCATCGTGCCCCATAAATTCCGAATCATCGTAGAACCCGACCGTTGCGCTGCTGTCGGCAGGCACAATGTCGGCCTTTTCCAGCTTCGTCACGCTGTTCGCCACGTTGATAGACCACGTGATCGGATCTCCATAGGCGCCCGTACCGCCTCCGGGAGCGGAGTCGGTTTGACCGAGGACGCTTGCTAGAGAAGGAGCGTCGCTGACCGGTCCCGGATCGGACTCATACGCGCCGATATCGACGGCACTGCCGATCTTGCGTGCGTTACTGGCCAGGTCCAGCGTGCCGATAACCTTGCTGTCGTCGCCCCGATCGATCGCGTCCGTCGCCGAGCCCGCCAGGCGGAAGTCGCCGCCTGCAGCATCTACAAATGGCGAGCCCGTGTACAGGTTGTTGCCGTCCTGAATCGAGGCGACTTCGCCATTCATATTGTAGAAGGCATCATCAAGATTCGACGCTGTCTGGCCCTGCTTTTTGTTTTCGATCATCAGATTGTTGTAGAGAGCGATAGAGCTCCCCCCAGCCGGCAGTACAAATCCAACCAGGCCGAACGCCTGTCCTTCGCCGGTATTGGTCAAGCTGTTGTTGTAAAACGTGTTGTTGAACGCCTTCAGATTGTAATCCAGGACGCCGCCGAACACACCTCCGTATGCGCTGCCGCTAGTGCTGCTGATGATCTTGTTGTTAACGAACAGCGAGTTGGAGATCTCGGCATCATTTTCAAAATCAAAAAGCAAAATCGCTTGCGTGGGATTATCTTCTGCAGAAGCACTCAGTACGTTGTCTGTAAAAACAACCCGGTCTATTTGCGTCCCGCTTTGAGCCCCAGTTGTGGAGAGCGAGGCAATCGAACCTATGTACCTCGACGTCTTCTTGTTGTGATCGAACTGTACATTGCTGATATGGATCGTATCGTAGTCGTACCCGCCGACCGTCAATGCCGAGCCAAGATCAGAATATTGACCCGCCGCGTCATTCAGATCGAAGCCGGTAAACCGAATGTCCGAGAGACTGAACGCACCCGAACCGCTCACCCACAGGCCCGAATGCCCGTTGCCGTTTACCGTGATGGCCGGCTTGCCTTCGGCATCCGTAAGACCCGTCAGCGAGAAATTCGTCGAGCTGTCGCCGACCTCCACGCTCTCCTGAGCCTCGGTGTCCCAGGTCGTCAAATCCCTCTGCAGCGTAATCGTCTGCCCCGCCAGCGAAGGGTCGAACACAATCTTACCGCTAGCTACGGCGCCTGCCTGTTGAATCGCCGCACGCAACGAGCCTGGGCCGCTGTCGTTGGCGTTGATGACGGTGAAGGTGCTGCCTGGAGATACTGCTGCGTACGCAGGTGAAGCATGCGGGAAAGACGCAAAAGCGAGAATGGCCGTTAATAGGTAAACGGAAATTACTCTCGCCGCGTTCGTCCATCCGCCCCGAACATGACCTCGTGTTTTCATCATTGAAGTAACAACGCTCCCTGATGTAGATAGATTGGTTTGATGCAAAAATGATACCTACTATACTTAAGCAAGTTTACCAAGGGGCACTGAACAAACGCTTAAACTTCTGACAAAATATAGCGCATAGCGATGCCTACCCGGCGCCCCTGTTAGCGCATTCAACCACCCATCTGCTACAATACGGTTGATGAACATTCACGCATCGACAACGGAGGATGAACATATGAACTTACGTCCGCTCGGCAAAACGGGCTTGCAGGTGAGCGAGGTTAGCTTCGGTACATGGGCGATCGGGGGCTCGTGGGGGCAGACGAATGATGCGGAGTCGCTTCGCGCCTTGGACAAGGCGATGGACGAGGGTGTCAACTTTTTCGATACGGCCGACGTATACGGCGACGGCAAGAGCGAGCGGCTGCTCGCCCGCGCCACCAAGGGCAAGGAAGACAAGATTCATATCGCCACGAAGTTCTGCCGTCAGGGCGATATTCACGATCCGAAGACCTATTCGGAGCGGCAGGTGCGCCAGTGGTGCGAGGACAGCCTGAAGCGTCTGGAACGCGAGACGATCGACCTGTATCAGATCCACTGCGCGCCGTTCGAGATCCTGAAGCAGGGCGCCGTGTTCGAGGTGCTGGACAAGCTGCAGCAGGAAGGCAAGATCCGCGCTTACGGCGTCAGCGTCGAGACCGTGGAGGAAGGCTTGTTCTGTCTGGAAAAGTCGGGCGTGCAGGCACTTCAGATCATATTCAACATCTTCCGGCAAAAGCCGATCGCAGAACTCCTGCCCCGTGCGGCCGAGCGCGGTGTCGGTCTGCTCGTCCGGCTGCCGCTTGCCAGCGGTCTGCTGACCGGCAAGTTCACGGCGGATGCTTCCTTCGAAGCCGAAGACCATCGCAACTTCAACCAGAACGGCGAAGCCTTTAACGTGGGCGAGACGTTCGCGGGTCTCCCCTTCGCCAAAGGCGTAGAGCTCGCATCCCAGCTCGGCTGGATCGCCGAAGGCCGCGACAACATGACGCGCGCATCGCTCCGCTGGCTGCTGGACTTCAAGGAGATCACCTGCGTGATCCCGGGATTCAAGAACGTCCGTCAGGTCGAGGACAACCTCGGCGTGCTGGCTACGAAGCCGTTCACTACGGAAGAGCATGAGCGGCTGCGGAAGTTTTACCGGGAACAGGTCAGCGAACATATTCGGGGCGCTTACTGAGCTCGACTCGAGGTAGTTAGGAATAGGCGCTCAAGCAGCAGCGGATCCGCCATATGGGGGATCCGCTGCATTTATTGACCCTCTAACTCTTTTACTCGCTCCTCTAATTGAGCGATTCTTTTATTCATTTTACCGATCACCGGCACGCCAAATACAAGAATTAATATGAACATTACCACAGCCATATTCAACACCCCCTCCTCGGATTCATCAGCCGTGCAGTCGTTTCCTTTTTACGAAAAACAAGAGCCGAGACGATATACGTCTCAGCTCCGTTTTCGTTCCGGCCGTGTCAATGATGAAGCGCCAACAACCGCTTGAGATTGTCATCGATGAATTGATTATCCACCCTGTTGATGCCCCGACCGGCAAAATGGCCCCAGATCGACGCGATCGGTTTATAAACGGCATGCGGCATACGCTCAACCTCGTATTTGTTGTCGGCCGCCGGGCAGAAGAGATCCGTGCTCCCCGGCATGATATAGGCAAGCGCCTTAATGCTCCCGAGCGCTTTCTCGAAATCCCCGTTATAAACGGGGTTCGCGCTAATATCTGCATGGATGCCCGTCGATAACATGGCCAGCACATTGTGCGGATCCATTTTCATAAAGCTATCTTCCCAGACGCCGGTCATAAAATCCGCCACCGAGTCAAATCCCAGCTCGCGATAAAGTCCCTCTCTGTAAAACGCCTGCGATAACCCCCATCCCGCATAAACTCGGCCAACAGCGCGCATGTCGGCGGAGGTCAACTCGTTTAGCTTGCTTGCATCGAAGCGGGCGGCAGCCATCAGCGGCGCTCTCATTCCCTCCAGGACCAAGTACGTCTGAGGCCAAGTCTTGGCCATGCCGGCGATCGGCGCGATTCGCTCTACCATCTCCGGATAACTCGCCCCCCACTGGAACGCCTGAATCCCGCCCAAGGACCATCCCACGACGAGCGCAATCTTTTCAATGCCAAACTTCTCGGTCACGAGCCGATACTGGAATTGAACGTTGTCAAAGACGGTGACCTGCGGAAAGTTGGCCTTGTCGAATGGTGGAGGCGTGTTGCTAGGAGAGGAAGAGAGTCCGTTGCCCAGCAGATTCGGAACGATAATGAAATATTTCTGCGGATCCAGCGCCATGCCTTCTCCAATCAACCACTCATTCTGAACATGCTGATCGCCGAACGCAGTCGGATAGACGATGACATTATCTTTCTTTTCACTCAATTGGCCATACGTCTTGTAAGCTAGAAATGCGCTCGGCAGCGTCGCTCCCGATTGCAAGGTGACGTCACCCAAATCGAAAATTTCATAATCCATCGCAAGATCGCTCCCTTCTTGTCGTTAGTATAGATCCGTGATACGATCAATAAAAGTGAATACAATTCAAAGTCATATTCAGAATTATTGAAAGTAAAAGGAGCGTCGTACGATGGAATTGCGCCAATTGAACACATTCCGAACGGTCGCCTCCACTTTAAACTTCAGCCGAGCCGCGGAAGCGCTGAACTACGTCCCCTCCAACGTGACGATGCAAATGAAAGCCTTGGAGGACGAGCTTGGCGTTCGTCTCTTCGATCGCTTGGGCAAGCAGCTCGCGCTCACGACGGAGGGCAAGCGTTTTTTAACGCATGTTCATTACGTTCTCGATAAATTGGACGAAGCCCGCAGCGCCGTTCATGACAATGAACATCTAACCGGCACCCTGACGGTCAGCGCCAATGAAGTGGTTTGCGCTTACCGGCTTCCGGCCGTCTTCAGGCGGTTTCGTTCGCAGTACCCCGGCGTTCGTCTGATCTTCCGCTCCGTGCCGAATTTAGAACTCAGGCAGGCGCTCTTCGACGGAGCCGCGGATGTCGTCTTTATACTGGATGAGCCCGTCCGCTCAAGCGCACTTGCAGTCGAACCGCTGCTGGAAGAGACCTTCCGTCTTTTCGCCGCACCGGACCATCCGCTCGCGACACGCTCTGCGCTGCAGCTGGAGGATTTTCACAGAGAAGTCTTCCTCACGAATGAAAAGGGCTGTCCCTACCGAACCATGTTCGACCGGTCATTCGAGAAAGAAGGCATCGATAGCATCACCTATTTGGAGTTTCAAAGCGCCGAAGCGATTAAACAATGCGCGATCTCAGGCATCGGCATCGCCTTTCTACCGGAGATCGTGACGGAAGCCGAAGTCGAACGAGGCGATCTCGTCGCTCTCCCTTGGCAAATTCCGGACTTGCATGTGTATACGCAAATGTTGTGGCATAAAGACAAGTGGCTGTCGCCTATTATGATGGGGTTTATAGATGCGGCAAGGGAAGTTTCGCCGAGTTGAAAAAAAGATCGCATATAGATTGTAGACCGCGATAAACGATGGAATGCAAAATCGGGCATCCGTCCCCCACTGGGTTCCGGATGCCCGATGATTTGCAATTGCTGCGATTATCCCTCAGTCCGAGGCTCCCGCACTAGATTAGTCTTGGGCGGCTCCCCCGTTGTCAATCAGCTTGGCCCTGATCAAGAAGCGCTGGACAATCGCCGCCGTTTCGGCTCGGGTCAGTTGGCTCGTCGGCTCGAGGCCTCTCGACCTGCCTTCGATAAGGCCGTTCGTCACGGCCGCTGCTACGGCTGGCTTGGCCCAGGAAGCAACCGACGCCGAATCCGCAAACTTGGCAAGCAAGGCATCGGCGTCGTTAACGCCCGTCGCTAGCCCCGCCAGCTTCATCGCCCGGACCATGACCGCCAATGCTTCTTGCCGGCTGATCGTCCGCGCGGGGCCGAACGTGCCGTCCGCATAACCTTCAATGAGGCCGTACGTCGTCGCCTGCGCGACAGCACCGGCATACCATTCGCCGGCACCCACATCGGAATACACGCTGCCGCTGCCATTGTCTTCGGCCAGGCCCAGCGCCCGAACGACGATCGCCGCGAACTCCGCCCGCGTAATCGATGCATCGGGGTCGAATCTTCCGGCATCCACGCCGCTGACGATCATCCGCGAGGCCATGTCGCTCACCGCCTGCTTCGACCAATGCCCCTCGACATCCGCGAAGGTTTTCGGATTCCAGATCAGCGTGTAATCGCTGTTCGTGAGACTGTTAACGACCGCATAATACTTCCCTTCGCGAGACGTGATGAAGGTCGGCACATGTCGGACACTGCCATCCGGGTCTACGACCGCCGCCGTCGTCACCTTGCTCGGGTCGAGCCCGTCCGGAAGCGGAATCTCGCGTTCTACGTAACTGCTGAACCGCTCTACGTCTACCGTTTGACCGCCGAAGGAGGCCGTTACGTTAAATGTTATTGGCGGTGCTGCAATCGTAAAGCTGCCTTGGCGGGCCACAGTCTCTGCGCGCTCTTTCGCAGCCTCGTCACTGCCGGCAATGTCCACATGAATGACGATATCCGGCAGTCCGACCTCCGTTCCCAGCTTGGCGGCTACGTCGTCGATTGCGATTTGCTTCGCGGGCAGCCTGTATATTCCGGCAGGTGTCCGGACCTCCAGAATCGTCTGTTTGGATTCCATGCTTTTTACCAGGTCGCCGGTCAACTGCACCGTTACCTTATCCACGCTGGAGGTTACGGGCACCACGACAACGGGCTCGTCCGCTGCCTGCTTCAGCTGTTCAATCAGCTTGTCCCGGTCGATCGTGGCCGTAAGCACGGTTTTTCCGTTGACTGTGGCCGTTGCTCCCTTGGCAATCTGATCCTTGACCACGCCGTTGACGATGACTTGCAAGCCGTCATTGGCGGCCGGAATGCTCGGCGGCGTAATCGGGTCGTTCGGCGCGACGCTTGTCCACTTCGCGTACAGCGTAACGTTGCCCGTCACCGTATCCGTCGCAAAGTTCCAGGCCGTCGTTCCCGCCGCTTCCTTATACCAGCCCGCGAACGTATAACCCGCCTTCGTCGGTGCGGTCGGCTCGCTGACGGTTCCGCCGCTGATCACAGTCACGCCGCTAACCGCGCTGCCTCCCTGCGAATCGAAAGTTACCGCGTACGTATCGGGCAGCAGCGCCGTCCACTTCGCGTACAGCGTCACATTGCCCGTCACCGTATCCGTCGCAAAGTTCCAGGCCGTCGTTCCCGCTGCTTCCTTATACCAGCCGGCGAACGTGTAACCCGCCTTCGTCGGCGTAGTCGGCGCGCTGACGGTTCCGCCGCTGTTCACAGTCACGCCGCTAACCGCGCTGCCTCCCTGCGAATCGAACGTTACCGCATACTGGACCTGCGCCTCGCTCACGGTCACCTTGCCGGGCGCCAACGTTTTTTCCATTTCGATCGCATGCGTATCGGAGATCGAGAATCGGCTTACATCGCCCGTCTGCACCGTCAGCGACTTGTCTCCCGTCGTCGCCTCGCTCTTGATCTTGAATTGGATGGTGAACAGCTTCTCTCCCGCCGCAATCGGCGTATCTCCGCCGTCGCTGTCCGCCCATACCGCTTTCAGCCAGCCTGCGTCGTTATCGTAGTTGGAGTCGAAGTAATCTCCCTCTTCTCCCGTCAGGCTCACCACTTCCAGCGCTTCCGGGTCGTAATCGATCTGCATCCCGTAAGCGCCGATCCCATACGACGAGCTGCTCACCCATACCGGCACGCTCACCGTAGAGCCCGGCGTTCCGCTCGCGCTGCCGATCGCGATATTCGCCGCGTTCCGCGTCCACTTCGCGAACAGCGTCAGATCCGACGTTACCGGATCCGCCGCAAAATTCCACGCGCTCGTCCCCGCCTCGTCGGTGTACCAGCCTGCGAACGCGTAGCCGTCTCTTGCCGGTGCGCCCGGCTCGACGATCTTCTCTCCGTCCCTCACCTGCTCGAGGCTGTCGACTGCGCTGCCTCCCTGCGAATCGAACGTGACGATATGCGTATCGACGACGACATGGATCTTGCCGGCTTGCACTGTAGTCGAGCCCAGTTCTTCACCCTCATAGAGCTCATACTTGGTAACGTCCAGCGCAAGATCCCCCGCCTGCGCCGTATCCTTGATTTTAAAATGAAGAGTGAACGCCTTCGTATTGTCCGTGAAGATGGCGTAATCGACCAGATCCGCCTGCACGTTGACCTCCCCGGCAACGGAGAAGTCCGTCGCGAAGGTATCGCCATGATCGCTGACGCCTAATTCATTCGTCACTTTGTTGCCCGGCTCCAGTTCTAGGGAATCGGTATCGTAGGCAATCGTAATGTCGTATTGATTAATGAGGGATTCCGGCGTCAAATACACCGAAGCCTCCACGGATTCGCCGGGATGTCCCTGCGCTTCGCCTACCCTAACCGAGTTCAATGGAGACGACTGAGCGGAAGCCACGGTGCCGAAGGACGAGACCAGGCCGACCGCCAGTACGATCGAGATCAGCTTTTTCCAACGCATTCTATCAGCCCTTTCCTGCGCAAATCGCGAGAATCGCCTTGACGTCGACTTCGTTCCATTGCCCGTCGCCGTTCATGTCCAGTCCTTGCAGCTGCTCGGCCGTCAAGGTGATCTTGCCTTTGATATACTGGGTCAGGATCAAAGCGTCGGCCGTCGTGACCGATCCGTCCCCGTTGGCATCGCCCATGACGTAGAGCGAATAGTACGCCGTGTACGTGATGTCCGCCGTTACGGTCGTGGCCGCCACTTGCTCGCTGCTGAGCTTCGTGTTCCCGCCGTCGCTGCTCCAGCCCGCGAAGTGGTAGCCGTTTTCCGGAGTGACCGTCGGGACCGCCGCCGGATGCCCTCCTAGCGTCACCTGCTCGCTCGTTGCGCCGATCGTGCCGTGGTCCCCGGGCGCGTAGCTCACCGTCGCCACCTGCGGCGTCGAATCGCTCACGTTAATCGTCAACGGCTGTGTAGCTCCCGCGTTAAAGACGAAGCTCAGCGTCGTCTTACCGAGCGGCAGTGTCGCCAAATACGCCTTCTTAATTGTTACCGTATCTCCGCTTACCGTGTAATCCTCGTCCTTTGTCAGCGGCGACGTAATCTTGCGCAACTCTGTCAGCGCATTTCCGTTCAAAGTCAATGTAACGCTAACATCCGCATAGTGCCCGGACGCCGCATACTTGTCGAAGCTTGCTGTGCTGGGATCGATCGTGCTGTTCACGACTTGACCGAGTATTTTTACGAATTTCCCTTGCCCGTCGAACTTGAAAATCTGCTTGTTATTGCTGTCGGCCACATAGACGTTACCGTCGCTGTCCGCAGCCAAGTAGCGCGGTCCGATCACGCCGGTCAGCGTCCTCGCATAGCTGCCGCCGCTGTTATAAACTTGCACGCGATTGTTGTCGGTGTCGGCGACGTACAAGCGATCGTGGCTGTCGATATAGATGCCGTAGGGATGCTTTAAATGAGTGTTGTCCGCCCCTTCAACGCCCTTCACTCCAATAATGGTCTCGGGAGCTGCGTAGGTGTCCGCGGTGCTGTTGTACCGATAGACAATTACGATGTCTTGCCAATATTGCGTAACGTACAAATTGCCGTGCGAATCCGCTGCCACCCCCATCGGCCGATCGGGAGCGTTATCTAGCACTCTAAAATGGCCGCCATCCGTATCCATGCGCAAAATTGCGTTGTTTTGATCCGTTACGATGACGTGTCCATAGCCGTCGACGGTCAATGCTTGCGGCACATTATACGGACTTGGAATGGCAATCGTCCGGAGCCGGCTTCCCTGACTGTCGAAGACTTGAATGCGCTTATTGTTGGCATCCAAAACGTAGATATCCCCATTTGCCCGGTCTACGGTCACTGAATTGGGTGTATTGAAATGACTATTGTCCGAACCGGATTCACCCTTTACCCCAAGCGACAGGTACAGGCTCTCGTCGTTGTTGTAAATTTGAACGCGCTGACCGTCGTAATCCGTCACATAAAGCTTCCCGCTGCCGTCCGTCGCCATTCCGGTCGGATAGCTCAGGTCCCAGCCGGGCCGCGCCGCCGAGTAGGCTGACGGGACTAAGTTGAACAGCATCATGCATATCATTAAGAGCGGTATCCCTTTTCTCATCTATCTTCCACCTTCTTTTAAAAGTGTCGTCTTGCCTCTTCATCTGTCAAACGGTGTCCATTGAAAGCCCTCGTTCGAGCGCCGCCTTTGCCTCTCTTCCTCCTTTTCGATGAAGCGTGTCTTCCGAATCCCGTCGTCAGGTATGAGGGTGGGTCTTTGAGACTACAGACTTCTCGAGTGTAGCAAAGAGGCTCTCAACATTTTCACAACACCCTTCCATAAAACGACAAAAAAGGCTATCGGAAGACGTCCGATAGCCGTATAGGCAGGTACACAGTCCTATTCTCACGTCAACTCTCTTCCAGCAGCATTCGCTCTTTCATGGCTAGCGCTTGACGGGCTCCGGCCCGGTCGCCGCTTCGTTCACAAGTTTCCGCCAGCCAATCGTAGACGTCCGCCCGCCCCGGCTCCAGCTGGATCAGCTTGCGCAGCAGGGCAATCCGCGATTCGTCTCCGGCTTCGTCCAAGCAGGCGAGCAGGCCAGTCGTAAAGGAAGAGCGAAGCTCGATCCGGTAGGCATCCGCCCAATCATAATGATCGGTCTCCAGGTAGTCGCCTCCGTACAGCGCCGCCGCCTTCTGCCCGTCCTCCCCGCGAAAGCCCGACGTCAGTCCCTTCAGCAGCTCCTCTAGATCGCTGCGGACGACCGCCGAATCGATCCAGTAACGCTCGTCGCCATAACGGACGATCTCTCCGTAGCCCTCCGACTTGAACAAGCTTCGCAAATAATAGAGCGACGTATGCAGCAGCTTCTGCCCCCGCTCCGCCGGATCGTCCGGCCATAAATGCTCTAGAATGGCATATTTGTAGACCGGCTGTCCCCGATGATGCCATAGAAAAGCGAACAGCTCTTTGGTCTTGCGGGTGCGCCAGGTCAGTAGACGGCCGTCCGGGGCATAAAGCTCCATGCTGCCCAGCACCTTCAGCGACAACGCCGGCTTGTCCGCACCGGGGTTCGCTGTGCCGGCCGGAACGCCCGAGCGCTGCTGCCCCCCCTCCCTGATCCCTTCCTGCATGCCGGTGCCGCCATTCGCTTCAAGTCTGCCTCCGCCGGTTCGTCTCCGCATCTTGGTATGCAGGCTCTCCAAGCGTGCCAGCGCTTTGTGCAGCTTGTCCTTCGCGACAGGCTTGAGCAGATAACCGACTGCTTCCGTAGCGAACGCATCCACCGCATATTGGTGATGGGCAGTCACATAGATGATCTCTGCGTCCGGCAGGATGGCCAGCAGCTTGTCTGCAGCCTCCAGCCCGTTCATGCCCGGCATCTCGATGTCCAGAAAAATGAGGTCCGGACGCAATGCCTCGCATTGGCGAAGCGCCTCGGCTACCAACTGGAACTTGCCGACGATCGCTACGCCGCCTAGCTCGTTCAGCTGAATCTCCAGCACGTCGAGCGCAATCTCCTCGTCGTCAATCAGTATTGCTCTCCACATATTGCGCCTCCGTCAAGCGGATCGTCACTCGGGTTCCGACGCCCGGCTCGCTGACGATCTCCAGCTTTTGTCCGTATCTCATCTGAAGCCGCCGGTTAACGTTGCGGATCCCGATGCCGCCGGCATTTCCTTCCTCCAGCCGCGCCAAGGCGGCTTCGTCCATCCCGACGCCGTCATCCTCGACGACGATCTCCACGCAGTCCGCGTCTTTGCGGACGACGATGTCCACCGTTCCCCCCTCCGGCTTTTGCCCGATGCCGTGGCGAACGGCGTTTTCCACGAGGGGCTGAAGGATTAGCGGCGGCAGAAGGCTGCGGACGCTATCGTCGATCGTATAGACGACCCGCAGACGCCGGCCGAAGCGAAGCTGCTCGATCGCCAGATAGGCGCGGACGAGCTCCAGCTCCCGCTCCAGCGGAACCGCTTCGCCTTGGAATACAAACGTGAACTTGGCGCGCAGATAGGTCGTCAGATTCTGAATCGTCTCCCGCAGCTTGTCCACGTCCTTGTAGCTCAGTCCGACCAACGCATTTAAGCTGTTGTACAAGAAGTGCGGCGTAATTTGGGTCTGCAAAAAATCCATCTCCCGGCGCACGGCCTGCTCCGAGGAGCTCTTCATCGCGAGCAGCGAGTGTACGCGGGCTTTAAGCTCGGCAAGCTCGAACGGCTTCTGCAAAATATCGTTGGCTCCGGCAGCGAAGGCCGCGAGCATATCGCCCGCCTGTCCCGAAGCGGTCAGCATCAGCACCGGGAGCTCGGCTAAGCCGTGCATCGTGCGGATCTCCCGGCAGATGTCCAGACCGGATACGCCTGGCATCATCAGATCCAGCAGGACCAGATCCGGCTTGCTTCTGCGCAGCGCCTCGAGCGCCTCCGCTCCGCCGCCCGTCGCCGTGTACGCATGCTTCATGGAGACGACCGCATCAATCGCCACCTTCAAGTTGGAAGGCTCGTCGTCGACGATCAGAATGTGAAAAGCCTGCCCTCCGCCCTCTTCGCCTGCCCCGGCGGCGGCAAACGGCTGTGGATATTCCACGCGCTCTGCGTAATCGGCGTATCCGTAAGAGCCGGAAGACTCGGCGGAAGCCGCAGCCTCGTTCACCGCCATCCCGGCGATCGGCAGCGTAAACGTGAACCGCGAGCCCCGTCCCTCCTCGGATTCGACCCGCAAGACGCCGCCCTGCAATTCGACAAGCTGCTTGGAAATGCTCAGCCCGAGCCCGATACCGTCGCGCGAGCGGGCGCCTTCCTCGTCGTACTGGAAGAAGGGCTGAAAAAGCTGGCCCAACATATCGGGCGGAATGCCTCTGCCCGTGTCGGCAACCGTAATTTCCAGCAGCTCGCCTTGTCTTCGTGCCGTGATGGACACCGTCCCCTGATCGGTGTACTTCAAGCCGTTTTCCAATAAATTATGCAAAATCTGCCGCAGACGATTCTCGTCGGCCAGCACGAGCGGGAGCCCCGGGGCCAGCTCGTTGATCAGCCGAACCCCGCTTTTGACCGGCGCGATCGACAGCGTCTCCATGACGAACCTGGTCGAGACGTACAAGTCCACCGGCTTCGGATGCACCCGCAGCTCGCCGTACCGTATCCGATTCATATCGAGAATGTCGTTCACAAGCCCCGCCAATCGCCGCCCGATGAGATGCAGCAGCCGAATATTGGCGCGATGCTCCGACTCGAGCGGGACTTCCGTATTGTCGAGCAGCGATTGCGACAGATTGACGATCCCGTGCAGCGGCGTTCGAAGCTCATGCGACGTTTTCGCCAGAAATTCATCCTTCTGCCGGTCGAATACCAGCAGCTGCTGCGACAGCCGTTCGCTTCGCATATAAGCCGAGCGGATCCGGTCGGTCATAAGGAACGATTGCGACAAGACGACCAGGAGAAGAGATACGATCATATAATACGGACTGTCCAGCGCCATCTGATAGCGGGTCTGCGCGAACACCCAGCTGATAATAAGAAAGAAAGCGCCAAGCAGAACATAGTAGATTCTGATCCCATGATGGCGATTGCGGAAAACGGCCGCGAAAATGAAGACAAACGCGAGCAGCTGCACCAGAATGCCGGGCCACAAAAGCGGAACCAGCCGCTCGTTGGGGATCGCGAACAAAACGGCCGAATAGACATAACAAGCCCAAAGAAACGTCTTGAGCCATTTGCCCGGCTTATCGTCAAAATATAGGCGGACGTAATGAATAAAAAACACAATCGACAGCGTCGGCAGGATGAAGATCAGCTTCTGCAGCAATTCGAAGGAGATCGTTGGAATCAGCGTAGCCGCGACAATCTCGTCGTCGAAACCGAAAAACAAGCCCAGGGACAGACAAAACAAACTGAAAAATATCAGGTACGGCTCCCTGCGCCACTGTCTGAACATACCGGCAAAATAAATGCCGAAAGCCAGCAGCGTGACGATAAGCACCATATCCGCCATTCGGGAAACGTCTCGCCGGCTCGTCACGTCGTCCGTCAACCCGAATTCGGGCTCCTGCACCAGCCCCCCGGGCAAATATCGGTAGCTGGCCACCTGAATGAGAATCTCAATCGTATGCGCATCCGCCTTGACTGTGCCCAAAAACGGTATATTGCCGGCAACGAACCGTTCGGCCGTCAAATCCGGGTTCCCCGACCCGCCCAGATCGTCGCCTGCCATAAAGATGCGGCTCGACATCCGGATCTTCTTCGCTCTCAGACTATAATAAGCGGCATCGCTCACTTCCACCCGCAGCCGATACGTCCCCGCGCCGAAGCCGCTGTCCGAAACGCTGCCCTTCCAGCCGCCGGGAACGCTAAGCAGCATGCGCTGCCCTAGCTGCCCCGATTGCTCGCCGACGAAGTCGTCAGGCGTCAGCAGCCGGTCCTTATAAAATTCCCACTCACCCCGAAGCGGGATCACACCCTGCTTTGCAAAATCCCAGCCCCTGGCGTCCAGCACCCCTGCCTTCGCTTCCGGCGAACTGAGGTCGGGACGAAGCCACTCATAAATAAAAACGGCCGTCGTCACGGCAAAGATAACGACGATGCCGATCAGCATCAGCAGGGGCTTCTTCATGAGCGCGGATTCCTTCCTGTCGGACAGAGAAAATTTGGAGTAGTATCATCATATAACGAAAAAAAGGAAAAACAAATATATCTTTAATCGCGAGGGCCGGTTCGCCGCTGCATTCATATCCGAGCATCCGAAAGATCAACCACATTATCATTTACGTCGTAGACAATGTAGTGTCTATTCCAAATTTGTCTGGTCGTAACGAGCGCTTCTTGATTGGCTTTCTTAAAATAATAACCGGATCCCTCTTGGCGATCGAAGATCCAACCTTCGCTTTTCATTCGTTCTTTGAGGAGCTCACTACCATTTCCATTTTCAACTTTAGTCAGATACTCCCCTTCAGCTTCCATATGGACAATAGATTGATCTGATGTATTTAGCAGCCATATGAGCTTTACGTTTTTGTATCCGACATAGTTAATAAGGACACCAGCGATTAGTATTAAAAACATGACAAGACCTAGCATACTGAATACAGGCCATTTCCAACGTTTCCTCAGCATTACGCCCCCCTTTATGTGAGACTGGATCATGATCCATATTGGAATCAAGCTAGGCTACTGTGTCTGATCAATCGTCCCGACCGGCGGCCTCGGACCAGCATCCGTCAGACCGACCTCTGCATCGTACGCATCGAAAATCTTGCGCGCGATCGGCGCCGCGCCCCAGCCGCCGTAGCCCCCGTCCGGCACGATGACCGCGACAGCGAGCTTCGGTTTATCCTGCGGGGCGAAGGAAATGAAGACGGCGTTCTCGACGAACTTGCGCTTGCCGACGCCCTGCTGCTGGGACGTACCAGTCTTGCGATAGAAGTCATACCGCACGCCGTCGAAGCCTTCAACCTTGACCTGCGCCATGCCGTCTTCGATCGTCTTCCAATACGAATTCGGCAGCTTAATCTCGTTCAGCACCTCGGGCTTCATCTTCGTCACGACGTTGCCGTCCGCATCGGTCGTATGATCGACGAGCAGCGGCTTCATCCGTTTGCCATGGCTCGCGAGCGTAGCGGCGTATTGGGCCAGCTGCAGCGCCGTGTATTTGCCCTGTTGGCCGAACGAAGCATAGATCATCGCGGACTGAGGGCTGTCCCGCGTCGCGCTCTTGAAGTAATCCACAATACCGGGCATTTCCAATGGCAGCCCGCTGCCGGTTTTCACGCCGAGCCCGAACGCCTTCATATGCTTGTCCCAGATGTCGACGCTTTTTTTCCCATGACGCAGATACAGCTCGTTGCCTATCATTTTAGCCATATAAGCGTTTGACGACTTGGCGATCGCCCTCGTCGGCGTAAGCAAGCCGTTGGAGGCACGGCCGGCGTTCTGCACCTCAGCCTGACCATCCCGTCCGAACTGAAAGTATCCGGGGTCCGTCCAGGTGGTAGAAGGCGTGATGACCTTTTCCATCAAACCGGTCAGGATCGTCAGCGGCTTCTGCGTCGAGCCCAGCGGCACCAGCGATGTCGGATGCTGCGAGCGCACCTTGGGGTCCTTGTAAGGCGGGAAAACTTCGCGGATCGCACCGTTGCCCATCGCAGGCGTGATCTCGTCCAGTTCCTCCTGGCTGATCCCGCCCTGCCAGATGTTTGGATCGTAATTCGGCATGCTCGCCATCGCTACCACCTTGCCCGTCTCCACCTCCATCGCGACCGCATATCCCGTCGTCGGCTGCGCATCTCTGAGCGTCTTGGCCGTCGAAGCGCGGGTCGTCGCGATCTGATCGAGAATGGCTTGCTGCGCGGTGAGCTGTACTTTGCGATTAATCGTCAGATACAGGTTCTGCCCTTTGACCGGCTTCGTCAGCTTCATGTCGCCGACGATCCGGCTCATGCTGTCGATTTGATAAGATTTATAACCGTTACGCCCACGCAGCTCCTTCTGATACATCAGCTCGATGCCGTCGTAACCGACCTCCTCGGAATCCAGATACTTCAGCGTGGGATCCGATTGATCCGCGTTGATTTCTTTGTAAAAATCCAGATTCTCCTTGGCTCCCTTCATCTTGTTCATGTAGCCGACCAATTGAACGGCGACGCGGTCGGGGCTGTATTGGCGAATGCTCTCCTCCACGATCTCCACATCGGGATACGCGTCGCGGTGCTCGCTCAGATAAGCGATCTCTTCTTTTGACAGTCCCGATTTGATCCGCCGTTGCTGGAATGGCAGATGCGTTATGCCTTCGATATCCATAGCCTCGATTACGCCCTCAGTCGTCAACGGCTTGGAGCTCGCTTCGCCTTTTTCGTTGAACAGCTTCACGAGTTTTGCAGCCAGCGCCTCCGCGGCTTTCTGCTTAAATCCTGTTTTGAAAGTAAAATATAGGGACTGTGTTGAGGTCGAGTATGCGATCTGACGTCCCGCGGAATCGTAAATATCGCCGCGGATGGGCGGGATGGATACGCCCTTCGTGATCATGCGCGTCTGGCGCTCCTCGAGACTCGGACCCTCGACGAGCTGCACATATGCAAGGCGCACGATTAGCCAGGAGAACAGGAAAAAGGTGACCATGAAAAAGACATTTAACCTGATGCTGAATTGGCGACGGTTTCGAAGCACTTTTTTCTGTAGTTCTTCGGTTTTATTGTCAATTTCCAACTCGTTCCCTCATTCCGGCACTTGATATCCATCCTTTAATTGTCATATATTGAGACGAATTCCTTTTTAGAGAGGTTCAATCTTTCTTCAAGTTTCTTGCTTCCGATTCAACTAGACCGATGAATTTCTTAATCGGCTGTCGTCTATATAATCGAAGACACTAATGACAACCAACCCAATTGACGAAGAGGTGTATGAAAAATGGCATTAACGTCCACATTCACGAGCTTGAACCTGCATGTTAAAAACGTAGCGCAATCGAAGGCATTCTTCACCGGACTTGGATTCGAGAACAACCCACAATTCCCCGAGAATGAGAATGCGGTAGCCATCGTTATCGGCGACAACCTACAGGTCATGTTGATCGCCGAATCATTCTTTACTACGCTGACGGAGAGAGAAACCGTCGATACGAGCAAGTCTGCGCAGCTGACGATCGCACTCGCCTTCGAGAGCCGGGAAAAGGTCAATGAAATCGTGAATACCGCTGTCTCCTTGGGCGGGAAATTGCACGCTGATCCTGAGGAACATGGGTTTATGTATCATTGGGGCTTCGTGGACTTGGACGGCCATCTGTGGGCCATCAATTGTATGAACGAGGAAGCGGCTCAAGGTTAAGAAGAACGGAGAGTACGGTTCGTATTTGTATCTAAAAGGAAAGACGCCGGGCATCCCCGGCGTCTTTCTTTGCGATCATTAGTTTTGTTCGGTATTTCATTTGTTATTTTAGTTGTGTCACAAGAAGATTCAGCTGATAACTCTCCTTGTTTTTTTCTTGCTCATTTTTAACGATTTGCACGGTAACGTTCAGGGAATCTGATTTACCGTTAAGAAATACGGAGTTTAAGCCGTCTCCCTCGTCTTCTTCGAGATCCGTACGCTCGGGATTTATACCTTTTTCTTTAAGCGCATTTTCATAAAATGCAGCGAGTTCATTAATCGACGTATCACTAGTTAGTGCTACGATATAATTTTTGCCCTCATCCGCATCGGTCACCATCGAACTCTCAATTTGTGAACCTGGGGAGACAGCCAGCGGAAATCCCTCTGGAAGTTCCTTTGATTCCCCGTTCAACTGTACTTCCCCCTTATCCGAACTGATCGATACCCCATTACCTTCTTCTTTAACCTTAACGCCTGTAGATTGCTCAATCAATTTTTCGGCAGCGTTCTCAGAAGCCTTTTCCCCCTGTCCGCAACCGGAAGCAGTCGTTAAAGTCAGTGCAAGTAGTATGGATAGAGAAGCGGTCTTCGTAAAAGAAAGCATGGTTTGTTTTCTCCTTTTTCACTTCGTGATCATCAATATTTGGCTAGAACCTTTAGGTTCTCTGACGGCAAGAAACATAACTTCTATGATAAGTTGTGGTTCATAAAATTGCGACGGACTATAAGTATCATTTAACCGATAACGGAACATACGGTTTGTATCTGGATTTAAAAAGAAAGACGCCGGGCATCCCCGGCGTCTTCTTTGCGATAATTAGTTTTGTTCGGTATAGGCTTTGAAGTTGTCCATAATCGCTTGCCAGCCTGCTTGCTGGAACTCGACGGGATTGGAGCTTTCCGCGTCAAACGTCCCGACGACCTTCGTCTCGTTGCCTTGATCGACGAACGCAATATCTACTCTTCTTCCGTCATCCATGGTGTAGCCGATCGCCTCATGCCGATTCACGACATCGTAGACGCCGCCAAAATCAAAGCCCATGCTGCCATCCTTCGCTTCCATCCGTGTCGAAAACTTGCCGCCGACCCGCAGATCGTTTTCGGCTCTCGGCGCATGCCAGTCCTCGGACGCTTGATTCCACTTCGTAATATGCGTCGGCTCGGTCCAATAGCGCCACACCTTCTCGACGGGAGCTTGAATGACAGTTTGCACGGTTACTTTCGTTGGTTGATTCGTTTCCATTTTAATGGACACCTCTCTCATGATAATCGTCGTTTGGTTAGTCTCAATGATATAGACGAATGCCAAATACGAAATTCATCGGTCGAGTCGCTCAGGCAGCCCAAATCTCGAAAATAAATTTGTATTAATGAAGTTTTGAACGTGCAGAATTTGATTTTCTTTGGCCTCGATGACGTGGATACCCCAGGGCACCAGGCCGGCGCCGTCTTTGTCCGGCATATACTGCGCCAATGCCGGATACCCGCCATTCACCGTAACGGGCACAAATCGCGAACCTTCGCAATGCCAACGCGTAAGCGTAAAGAAAGCGGACAAATCGTCCTTGCCGCGGACCCACATCTCGAAGGGCGGCATCGACATGCAGCCTTCCTCGTGGAACAACGCGACGAGCGCGTTAATATCGAATTGCTCGAAGGCTTCCACATACCGGGACAGCAGCTCCTGCTCCGGCTGAACGTCCATGCTGCTAAGCTCATCCGAGCGAAGCTGCGCTCGGTCCATCGTCTCTCGGGCTCTTTGCAAGGCACTGTTCACCGCTGCCGGCGACATGGCGAGCGTCTCCGCGATCTGCTTGGAGGACCATTCGAATACGTCCTTCAAGATGAGTACCGCGCGTTGACGCGGAGGCAAAGTCTGCAAGAGCGCGATGAAGCACAGCTGAAGCGTATCTCTGCGGACGAGCCGATCCTCCGGATTGCCCCCGAAGTCGGGAGACGGCCAGATCCAGGCGGAGTCCGGCAGCGTGTCGCGCGGCTCTACAATGGCGGCGGCCGGATCGAACAGGTCGACGGGAAGCGCGCGACGCTTGGATTGTCTCAGCTTGTCCAGGCACAGGTTAGACGCAATCCGATAGACCCAAGTTTTGAACGAGGAATCCTGTCTGAACGTGCTCCAGCTCTGCCAGACCCGAATACTCGTCTCCTGAACGGCATCGTCCGCATCGTCCATGGAGCCTAGCATCCGGTAACAGAACGAGGTTAAGCCCGGCTTCAAGCTTGCAAATAAAGATTCGTCAAATGCGGTCTCGTTCATCGTCTGGTTCATTGCGGCCTCCCTTAACGATCTCCCCGAAGGGCGGTACCTTCATTATATGCAATCAAGAGGGGAGCCTCAATTGGCACTACAAACAAAACAAGGTGTCGTCATGCTGATGAACCACTTCCACCACTCGACGGAAAAGGTGCGCTTCGGTATATCGGCGAGCTGCAAGACACGATGGATACCGCTATGAAACACTTCAAAATCGGGAAAACTCAGTTAGCGGACATGGCATGAGGCCTTACTGGGACTGGGATTTCGAAGATTGACCGAGTTAACCAGAATATAAGATATGGGTAACTGGAAGTGAGAATAAATAACTGCTTTTGGACAAAAAATACAATTTTATAAGTGCACAAAAATAAGAGTTAAATTATAATCACTTAGTGGGAAGGAGGCTCATCGTGGATATTTATATGCATTTAAAATCAAGGTTTAGTGCAACCGAACTTTTTAAAATTGCAAAAGCCTTGCATGATAATTACCAGCCCTTCCTTTTAGATTGTCAGGTCTGGGAGCTTATCAAGACAATTGTTCCTGGAGACGCTTATCACGAATTGTTACAACCGCTCTCGAACCACATAGTGGGGCATAGAGTGGTCAACGATATTGTAATGAATAATTACTTTGGTGAGCGAAAAGTTAAATACCACCTATCATTGAAGTTTATGGGGAGAGAAGATGAGGTTTCAGCGTTTGAATTTAATGTAGGATCTAGTCGGTTAGATTTTGCAAGGATAAACGGACATTCCTATGCTTATGAGATAAAGACTGAACTTGACTCTTTAGATAAATTAGAAAAACAAATAACAGATTACTCTAAAGTATTTGAGTATGTGCATGTTGTTTGTCATCCTGAACATTTTAAGAAGGTCAAGGAAAGCGTTCCTGAGTATTGCGGAATCATTACATACAATACGGGGAAGCCAGATTTCCCTTTTAGTTTCAAGCAGAAGAGAAGTAAGAATCCTGAACTAAATTTGCAAGTCCAGCTCTCAACTTTAACTACGAAAGAACTTGAAAAAATAATAAGGGACGAGGGATGGAAAAGCACTTTGCCAATGGAAAGAATTGACCGAGAGGAATTAATACTCAGCAAACTGACTGAAGAAAAAATAAACCACCTTTTTAAAGAATCTATAAAACGTAGATTCTACAAAAGGTGGACTTATATTTGTGAAAACTTGGATAAAATTCAACCAATAGATTTACAACCATTTTTCAAATCAAATGCTGATCCTTACTGGGTGTACTATAAAAACTCTTCCATGGTGTGAAGATAGTGACTAGCCATCATGTTCTTCCACTTAGGCGCAGAGTTTCCAGCTTGTCCTGTTTGAGCAATTTGATTTATACTCGAACATCCCGGACAAGAGTTTTGGTGGTTTGAAGTTTTTGATTGATAGTCATTCCACTCTGTAGAGGAAGTTAACGATGGAGCAACCATTGTTGTAAACGTCTTTGGTTGTTTATATACTCCTTTGTGGCCGTAGTAGGCATTGGACCACCAATGGAAAAAAACGCACCCAGGACTTGGCATGCCGCCATCAGTCAGTTCATCTTTCTTAATTCCACAGTAATCTCCAAAAGCATCAAAACCGTATTTAACGTAGTCCTTTTGATGGCTATTGTCTAATTGCGTTACGACACTATTATTTGTTAGACCGGTATTCGTAATATCAGGACCGATTACCGCTCGGATCAACACGGTCTTGCAACCGTGTTTTTTTGCGAAGGAATTGATGAAGGCATAAAAGGTGGTGAAAATCGGATTCGATGCGGAATTATCATTAATATCGACCAGAATAATATCATTTTGCTTTAATAATCCATCCGCTTCGTTTAATGCTTGTTGGGCGTGCATGGTATACACTCTCAAAGCAATTTGGTCGAAGTTTTTACGAAGCTCGTTGATTTCATTTGCAACATCTCCTGTTGCAAATAATGGAGTGTTAGGATTGTAAGTAACGACCGGAATGACATTTGCTCCAATTAGTTTTTGGAATTCTAATAATCGACGTTTGGGATCTACAACAAGGGGGCCAATATAACTACGAACGGCCGGTAACGTATTAGGTTTGAACTTTATATAGAGTGGGAAGTCGATAAGAACCTTTGTGTTACTCTGGCTCGTATATTCAATTATCTCCTCTATACTTGTAGATTTCATATTACTTTTTCGTTTCTCCTGGACCACCTCTAGCAACGGAAGAATCTTGTTAGAGATAGCAACCTCATCCAGAACTTTTTTCTCACTTTCACGATAGCGTAGAATAGGCACGTACTTCATTCAGTTTCTCCTTTCAAATTGGAAATTTAAATTTCAGACGTTTCAGGGACGTCTTTTTTTGTCTCAAAATGAGAAATGAATCCTCCTCTATGGTCCAATTGTATCATGTAACAAGAACTACCAAAACCACCATTCGTTCGTCATATATCGACAAAATACAGCCTTTTAGACTATTTATGTCGAATAATCAACATAAGGCCTTCGGCTCAGTTAGCTTGGAATGGTCGGCAGCAGCTTGAGCTATCACTGGAATGTAAGCAACACGACAAGTCGGAAATTCGCGATCCCTGAAGCACTATCAGAATATTGAGCATGGCCTCAGTGCGCCAACCGTTAATATTGCTCTGCATATATGTGAAATTCTTGATGTTGATCCTCGTGAGATTGAAGAGTGGAAAGATCGGCGAAAAGCACCATTGAGATCACGCCCGTGATTGGCTTACAGCAAAAACAGAGCTGAGACGACTTGTGCGTCTCAGCTCCATGTAATATATCGCCTGTATCAACTACACTAATTTCTTAAACGTAATCGAAAAGGGAATGAAGCGTCTATACGAATAGATCTTTTGCTGTGGATTACTTGGCGTCATCGATCTACACACGATCACGCTGCCATTACTTTTGCTTGTGTCATTCCTTTTCTACCGGACGAACATCAGCCATCAGCGCCAAAGCCAACTGAGCGCCATCCTTCACGCCTTCCATATACAGACGCTCATTTTCAAGCGCCCGCCTGAACAGATGCCTATCCTCCCAAGCCATGTATTTGGTAAACTGTACCGCATCCATGCCACCGTACAACGATGCGAACGCCTTCTGCTCCTCGGCGCGTGCCTGCTGCAGTTCAGGATCTGCATCGCTACGGGCAGCGATCTCATCGAGCCGCTGCTGCATGGCATTTCGGAACCATGCCGGAACCTCCATACCCCTCTCCCTTTCCGAGCTCCCTTTATTTGCGCAGCCGCTCTTCGTATCCTGCCTTCCTTTTATGCAATTGGACAATCAGCTCATCCACTTTCCGACTCTGCGCCTGCACCGCCTCATTCATGTACAACGGTATCCCCTGCTCCAACGACCGGCGCCCCAGCTCGTTTAACTTTCGCTTTTCCTCCTCATACTGATGGAGTAAGTGAAGCATGGTTAGCCCTCCCTGCATCGTATTGATCGTTCTCTGCTCTTCTAAGATGCGGGCAAATACTACATTTTACTGCGAAAATCGGTTTATTTCATTTTAATGCGATTATCGCATTAAAACAATCATAACCTCACTTACAATTTGACTAAATGTGAGGTGCGATCAGATGAAGCATCGGAAAGAACCGCCTGGGGACAAAAACATAATCGGCACCAAAGTGGTTGCCGTTCGGAAAGCTAAAGGGATGAAGCAAAAGGAATTTCTAGCGAAGCTTCAGACCTTCGGTATTGATATAAGTCCTACAAGCCTGTCTCGACTGGAAGGACAGTATCGGCTTGTTCAAGACTACGAGGTTGTTGCCATTGCTAAGGCATTGGATATTTCTGTCCAGGAGTTGTTGGGTGAAGAAGTGGAGTAAATTGGGCCGCTAAAGTATAAAAGACGCTAAGGCAAAATGCCCCGGCGTCTTTATGTTTATCTTGGCTCGCTTCAATTAGCTGTTTGTAGATCTTTTCTTCAATGCGGCTACATGGACCGCTCGTAAAGTAGGATCCGTAATGTTAGCTTCTTGAAGACTTCGTTCGATATTCTTCATGTCTAATTCGGAAAGCATCTGCTTACTGCCCGTAACGCGAAGCCGATTTATTTTGCGCGTAATGAACTCGGACAACTCCACGTCATACACAATTAATTCATTGGACTCAATTTTGCGCAATTCCGGGTCAATAGCAAATCGGCAGCGCATAGTGAACGATACGATAGAAATAAACAATATCGATGGATAGCTTTTCAACAAGTTTTCAAGCGCTTTAATATGTCCATGGTTCTGCATGAGTGGGTTGTACATTTTAAACCTGTTATTCACCGTCCAGCTCTTTTCAGTTCTCTCTCCCTTAATCTCACCATTATAGTTTTTGGTCTCAATGACAAACAGCCCATATGGCGAAATGATAATATGGTCGATTTGGGAGTAGCCTGAACGGGACTTGTTGTTCCGAACCATAAGATCGCTTAAATAATAGCAATCCTTAGGTAACTGGTCTAGTTGAATGTTGATTTTATGCTCGCCCAGTTGACCGATGCGAGTTGATTCGATCTTAGGATTTTTGGAAACTTGTACAGCCTCACTTGTTTTTACAGTCAGTGAACTCTTTTGATCAAGCCCTAAATCCTTTGTCGCTGCGACTTCTTTTGTGCTCGGCTTCTGCCCAGGGTTTATGGCTAATATCATCTCAATTAGACTCTCGCGATCAACCAAGTTTACGCCGTTCGAGTGAGCCAGAGTCTTGGCCGCTTCTGTAAATTTGCTGTTTGTAACTACCAAAGCCTGTGCCGCCTTATAGTGCGCCTTCGATGCTTGCACTTGTTGGACGGCGTCGATGCCTACGTTTTTCGCGTAGCACTTTGCTTGAACGACCGTGCGAACGCCTTTCTTCTCTATTACAAGGTCTGCACCAAAATCTCCCGTAAATCTTGTCACTTCGGTTTTATAGCCCAATGCCTTATACAGTAAATCAAGGTACAACTCAAACTGTCTGCCGTCCATCTTGTCGATGTCGTAGATACCAGATTTTCGTAGTCGCACTTCGCGCTGTTTGTCTATGATCAACCTGATAGATTTAAAGATGCCGATCACTATAACGAGCGTTATGACAGCTACCACTGCCGATTTAGTGAGCAGATACACAGCAATTGCCGACATAATCACGAGCCCGGCAACCGCTTCTCCAACTGAATCCTTCTTACTTCTTCTTCGTCGCTTTGCCATAGGACCTCTTCCATTTAATCTTGTTATTTGATTTACTAGTATGATTGTATTCCAAATTTCAGCAATTTTTTCGGTAGCAGATCATCTAAGTTTTCGATGTCCCTATCATCCAGTTCAATCAAGTTAAATCCGTATTTCGCATAGATATTCAACTTCTCTTTTTTGCGTTCCGCATAACGTTCATTGTTCTCTAAGCCCCAAAATTCTATGTACACTTTACCAACAGGTAAGTAGAAGTCGCAGTATGCCTCTTCTTCCACGGGAAGTCTGCGTTCATATGCATGAGCGATCTCCGACATATATAGCCAGTTATCAATCAGCATCTCAGCCCGAGAGCGAACATAATGGCCATCCGTTGCACGATGCTTTGCCTCAAATTTTTCTCTAAACCCGCTGAGTCCCGCCTGGTTAAGTTTCGTAGGTTCCTCAACGACCTTATCATCTGTATCCGCTATTACTTGAACAGCCTGGATCGTTTCGACAAGTCTCTGATGTGTCAGAATTCGGTCATCCCATCCCACATAGGGAATACCGGTTTGTTCATATTCAAACTGCTTTCCGCCAAGGCTCTCGCCGAGCTTAGTCACAGCCCATCCTTTTAAACTCTTTTGAACCAATCCAAGCTCCGATAAGATTGGATTGATTCTGAATCTTGATACATTAAAGTGCTTACTTAGTGTTACTGCAGTTACGAGTTTGTCTGTGCTGCCCAGGTTGGATAGATAATCCTTAATTGATTCTTTCCATGCAATATATATACCGTGTTGGGGATGGCTTTTCTTTGTCCCGCCCAAATTAGCGCCTTTATCCGTCAGTTCCCACGCCTCACCCTCACGGCGAATACATCCCTCATCCAGAAAGGTTTGAAATAGTGCCTTTGCCGGAATGCCTATTTCTTTGGCTAACGCAGATGTAGAGAGTACTTTATCGCTCATAGTTTCCTCCAGCAGATACTTGAGATAATTTAAGTCTTAAAAGTTTTTTGCCAACGCAACCGTGTGATCAAGTCAACTTTCTTGGATCCCAAACAATAGACAAGTAAATAGGAACCATATTTATCCGTAGGATCAAAGTTCTACATGTGTTTTTAGAATTCGACAATAACACATTTTGTTCCTGCATCAAGAGCCCCTCTTCTAAGAAGAGAGGCTGGGCATTATTATCTATGAACTAAACTGGCCAATAAATTTTTCTTAATGGAACTAACGCCCTGGTCTCCGAGTCGAACTGATCATAATATTGCACAACCATATCGACTAATGAATCCAGTTCTAACAACGCTAATGGATGGTTAGCCCGCTCCGCCTCATACCTTGCTTCCTTGGAAAAGCCTCCGGTAGACACGTAAATACCACGGTCTCCTGAGCGCAAACCTCCTGTGAAACTCCGTATTTGATTTGCGCCCATTGAACCGGAGCGATGCTTGACCTCGACAATAATTCTAGGTTCCTCAAGACCTAATCCGTCTGGTGAGGCAAGGATATCTCTCCCTCGATCTGGACCTTTAGGAGAGATTCTTGTCTTGTACCCCATACCTCTGAGAATCCCAGCCACAAGCTCTTGCATTTGTTCCCAATCCAGATTGGCGATTTTATCTTTGATGAACTCGTTAGACTTTTCAATTACATCTTCCTTGATTAACTCCAGTTCTTCCGACTCTTCGTCTTCATTTCCTGGGTGTAATGCGTTATTTTGTTTTGTTATTGGCTCGATTTTGGATTGACCCTTATCGAGCTGCTGGTGAATTTCCTTTTGGACCTCCCCCGGCACGGCAATGATCGTCATAATAGAACCGAGCGTATTCCTTGCGGGGGCGGATAACAAGTCTCTAGATACTGTTCCTTTCCAACTTACTTTGCGGACATGAGCCATATTTGTAATAAAGCCAAGCTTATATTCATATTCGGATTCGACCTTACCTATGTAATAGAGGCGCTCTTCGGGGTTATATGTGATGACTTCGTCTCCGACTTTAAACTCCTTTATAAAGCGAAGTATTTGTCCTGCCGTATTGTTAACCTTGCCTTCTTTGTATTCCGGATAATTTAATTTAAGCAATTCTTTGACCTTTTGCAGGACTGTAACGGTTGAAAGATTTCCTAATTCTGACCACCCAATTGCTGCTGCCTGCTTATTAATGAACTCATCAATTAAATATGCTCGTTCACCGGCACGGACCAACCACATGTTGTTCATTTCTTCACCTCGAGTTTTCTCTTTTCTAAATCTTCTTTGATTTTATCGATCATTTCATTTACCTTGTCCCCACGGAATATGAGGGAAGTTTCGAATCGGCACCAAGGACTATTCGGCTTACGAACAGCAGACAACCAATTAAACGAACCTTCAATCAACATATCCTTATCCACCCACAACGCTTTACTATGAACGCGTTTTGTAATGACGATATCCACACCCCAAGCAGCTAACATTTCTTTTGCCTTAATGAAATGTGGGAACAAAAATCCACGGTGTTTATTAAGTGCTTCATCCGTATAGACAGTTATTTTAATACCTCTCTCTATAGCTTCCTTACAAATGCTTTGCAGATCATCCGCCTCTATCGCATTTGCAGACAGAAAAGGTGAAATAATATGAACCTCTCTATTGGCGTTTCGAATACTTTGCGCGAGCATGGTGCGATGACCATTTAAATCATGTATATGATCGACAGGTGATGCCAATCGTGTTTTAAAATATAACGGCATTTCCACGTTACGAATTTCCTGTTCTTCAGAAGCAAATAAGTACCGTGCTAATAGACCAGAGGGCGTCTTTGCAGTCGGATCAAATATACGCATATCTCCAAAAACCAGAAAGCTATCTTGGGCTCGGGATACCGCCACATTTAGCATATTTACACCTGCGTCAAAAAAGAGAGAAGAAGCTGAGTTCCCATCATATACAGGCGAAAATATTACAACTGGCCTTTCAGCCCCCTGTAAGGCATGCACTGTCCCTACAGTTATATTTTTCATTGCTGCAAGGCCCGATTTAGCCAACTTGTCCAAGATCATTTTCTTTTGCTGGAAAAATGGTGTTATTATAGCCACGACTTGATCAATGCTTTTTGAAGCTACACCGTCTCTATCATAGGGTTGAATCAGCTGTTCTTGATTGCGATGAATCCAGCTTACAATCGCATCAGCTTCTATTTCGTTATATAGACTGCCGCTCCTTCTCTTCGCTTCCCCTGGGATATGCGCATACCCCATGTGCGGCAATGGATAGGAAGAGATAGGCGGTCTTTTGGGTTGCAATCTCCCGTAATAGGCTAATTCATTACAATAGTCTATGATTGCAGGCACGCAACGACGGTGTTCAACGAGCCACATGCCTCCGTCGTTACTTGATAAAGAAATTTTAGTATTCTTTCTCGCCGCTAGCATAACTGACCCGCTTGATGGTAATCGATCGTAGGATTCGATTATATCCCCAATACGATTCACGCGTTGGTCTAAACACTTATGAAGATACTCAACCGCATCCTCTATCAACATAAATTCCGTGCCGCTATATTTTGAAGCGTATTCTAAGTATGCATGAGCTGCCTTTGAAAGCTCATCTAGGTTTTCTAAACTTGCTAAGAGGCCTTTCTTTTCATTTGAATCCATTTTTATCGTTTGCCAATGCGCTTTTAATTCTTTTTCCTTTTTGCTACTAGCAGCGAGATATGAGCCATATCCCTCTACTTGGGGAATCCAGCGGCCTGTTAGCGGATGCGACACTTCTTGGATTTTAGCAAAGCTCTCAATTACATTAGTCACTGGCTGATTGTTTGAAGAAGAAACCACTGTTATCGGCGGCTCACCCCGCTTTAATGCTGCATCGATCCATGCCGTAGAAATTACAGTCTGTAAAAATGTCGTCTTACCTGTTCCAGGAGGTCCATTTAGTGCTAGCAAATCTCCCTCGTCTATATTGAACCAATTATGTATTGATTCTCTTTGAGAATCGGACAAAGCATGATGCTGACCCATTTGGCCTAAATGTCGCGCAGATAAATGAAAAGACTCCTCTAGCTTTAATGCAATTTGAGGAGGTTGATTTTCTATAGATGCAAACTGATTCAGTAGTTTACTTGTTGGCTTATTTTCACGAATATGATCGTATAGATTCTGAACAGCGGAAGTTGCCCCTGTTATTTGCTCATTTGGCATGATGAATGAATCAGAGGATCGAATATATTGATCATGTTCGAAGGAGTCAAAGTCACTGTCTGTTAATTCAGCAAACATTCGAATTGCATGAGCCCAGTAATCGCTCCATTTTTCAAACTCAAAGGGCTTTTTTGTTAGAAACTCGTCCATGGCGGTAAGTGTAGCTACGGGATAGACACCACTAAGACAAGGATCTAGAAAATCTCTAGGAATCCATGGAGCTTTTTTTGATGCTATCGACAAAATCCCACTTTTATTCAGCAGAGCCGGAATCCATAAAGGAATTAGCGTGTGAGGGTGATTTCCCCGTTTTAAGCTGTGCTCCCTTTTTATATTAGCTGTGATCGGACAGATTAATATCTCAATTAAGGTAATTTGATTATCGTTGATTTTTTTACCAAAAAGTTGTTCTGTTATTTCTTTAGGAATTTGCCCTTGCTCGAAATAAACCTTATCTATAGAAATAGCAGTTTTCTTCATTTTATTGAAATCGGGATTAAGTCGATCCGCATCGGCTAAGCTGTTACGCCAGTAGTTTACAATGTTCATTGTGAAGTTTATTCCGTCCCTTTTAAGATATTAGTTCCGACGTGCAGTAACATCTGTTGGGAATAAATTCTTCACAAAACAACAAATACCTCCAATATGTGCCATATTTTTAAGAAAGACCGTCAGGGGTAATCACCCTGACGGTCCTTTTAGGTTTTATAGCGACCGCTGGATCAAACAAGTTAAAGGGAAGCGCGCGGCGCTTGGATTGTCTCAGCTTGTCCAGGCACAGGTTGGACGCAATTCGATAGACCCAAGTTTTGAACGAGGAATCTTGTCCGAACGTGCTCCAGCTCTGCCAAACCCGATACTCGTCTCCTGAACGGCATCGTCCGCATCGTCCATGGAGCCCATCTTTGCATGGGAGCTTCCAGAAGGATATTGTCGCTTTTTCACACCAAATTAATAGCACGTTGTTCGGTGCATCAGCAGGTATTTTTGGTATTGTCATAGCTGCCTTGACATTAACATTAACTTTGTTTCATCAAAAGTTACTACCTGATATGCTTAAAGAAAAACTACTGCGACAATACTTATTTCCTTTTTGGTTCGCAGTTGTGCTTTGGGCATCGAATATCACATTATGCTTATTCCTGATGTTTTTTCATGCACTAGATCAAAAGTGCATGATTGTACCCATATTTATACTAGAGTTGTTACTGTTTTTATTTGCAACATTCTATACGTGAGATTAACAGGCCTTGTTATCCAGTTAGCTTTACAACGTGCCCAAATTAATTCAAGATCCGCCTTCAATACAGAGGCGGATCGTTTTTTTCAAAGATAAGAAAGGTGAGGAGTCCTCACCTTTCAACTTAATTTTGACTACCCCTTTACAATCTCCAACAGCCTCTCGTAGCTGTTAACCACATCGTACTTCAATTGATCCGAGTTTAGCTTAGCAAAATGCCGCCGTGCACATTCAATCTTCGCCTTCTCGACCTCACGCAGCTCCATCGAATCCAAGGAACCTTTCGTTTCGGCAATGAAGTATATGTGCTTCACGCCGCCTTCTTTGAATACAATAGCCCAGTCTGGATTGTAGTCACCGACTGGAGTCGGGATGTAGAAGCCGCGCGGCAACTTGGCATACATGTTTACTTCCTTGCTCGTATCCAGCTCTTTCGCGAAAGCCCGCTCGATCTTCGAATCCGTCACCACATAGTCGTAGATGTGCTTCTCAACGGCAATCGCGTTTTGTCCAAGCTGTCCCTTCAGCGTGTTCTTCGTAAACACATCGGTATTGAACGTATCATTAATCACATCATACGTAATGGATTCAATGATCGTCGTCGCCTTCTGCTCATTGATCAGTCTGGACGCTCGAAGTATAAACTCCTCGGGATTCTTCTGGAATAGCATGAACTTCGCTTGCTTGATGCCTTTCAGGATAGCCACAATCGTTTTTCTGGTAAGTTTCGTTTCATCCATCAGTTTGCCGATCAAGTCGTATTTGATTTTCGATGCCGCAGCTTGATGAACATAATCTGCGTCCGTCTCTCGAATTTTGAACGCTTCTCCCTGCTTCAATTGCTCACGGGATTCGATCTCATTCATTTCCCCATGCTTGATGGAATAACGAATGGAGGGAACTTCCAAGCCCATATCAATCGCCATGATGCTCTTCCGCACCAATTCTTTCGAGTCGAACTGAACCGTGTAAACCGATCTCTTATTAATTCGGTTCCACAATTCCTTGAATTCTTTCTTGTGGAAGTTGCTGTTCACCGTGATATTCGGAACTGTATTCTTCCGGTCATCATTCATCATATCCGACTTGCCTTCAACATAGATCGCTTTAACCAGTTCAATAAGCTGCTCTTGATGTGCGTTCAGCTCATCAGGTAGTTTGATGGTTTGTTCTTCTACAGCAGCAAAGTAAGCATCCGTCAGATTGTAGTCATCATCGGTATAGCCATTACGAATGAACGCGTTTTGCAACTTGTTTGCGAGTCTCTCATCGATCTTCAATTGTTCGCCGCGGGCATTCATAAGGACTTTTTCCAAGAAGAAGTCACTGTCCGCCTTGCGTGGGCGATCCGACAATGTCGCTGCAATCTCGCTCTGGAGTTGCTTGGCAAATTGTTCATAGGATTCACTTGCGACAACGGTCAGTACATTAATCCCGTGAACGTCAATACCCGGAATACTCGAATCGATCCGTTCGCCATACTTGTTCACGCAAAGCCGTAATCCACGTCCTACTTCCTGCCGCTTCTTGATCGTAGAATCGCTGTGCTTGAGCGTGCAGATCTGGAATACGTTCGGGTTATCCCAGCCTTCCTTCAATGCCGAGTGAGAGAAAATGAACCGCGTTGGTTCCTCAAAGCTGAGAAGTTGCTCCTTTTGCCGCATAATCAGGTCATAAGCATCCGCATCATCGGAGTCGGTTTCTCTAGCAGACACTCTGGAATCAACGAACCGGCTACTCTTTTTGTCGATGGAAAAGTACCCTTTATGCGTATCCTTTACGCGAACAGTATTCAAATATTGAACATATGGGTCATCCGCAAACAATGAAAGGTGTTCGTTCAGGAGTTCCATGTATTCTTCTTCAAAGATATCCGAATAATCGCCATTCCGTTCGTTGCCGTCTTTATCGTATTGTCGATACTTAGCAACTTCGTCGATAAAGAAAAGCGAGAGCACTTTAATTCCTTTATGAAACAGCACCCTCTCCTTCTCGAAGTGGGATTTCAGCGTCTCCCGAATCTGGATTCTCCGGAAATGAAGCTCGCTGACATCACCTTGCACGTCTCCGGCGAATAGCGTGACTCCATTAATAAAGCTGATACTGTTATTTTGACCGTTGATCTCAGATACCTTGTATCCTTTATACTGCTCCAAGTTCTCGGACAATTGATAGAGATCGTGGCCTGTGACGATCTTCTTAGATACTTTGGTTAGTCCCGTTTTGGTGCGTTTTTCATACTCAAGCCGGGCTACAGGAGCATGCTTGTTGCTAACATCAACGCCTTCGAGATACACGTAGCTGTTCGTTCCGCTTGATCCTTTGACCGAGATACCTTTCACGCTGATCTTCTTGACCAGCTTCATGTTGTAGGCATCCAGTGCATCAAGGCGATAGACTTTGTTGTAGTCTTCCCGATGAGTTGCCGAATATCGCAGCGTAAATAACGCCTTGAAATCCTTCAATGCCTCTTTCGTCTTCTGACCTTCAACCGATTGCGGCTCGTCAATGATGAGTATAGGATTGGTGCTGGCGATTACATCAATCGGTCGTCGAGATTGAAAGTCATCCAACTCCATCGTAATTCTTCTTGCATCTTTACCTCTCGCATTAAACGCCTGAGCGTTAATAATCATAACGTTAATGCCAACGTCACTTGCGAATTTATCGATATGAGACAGGTCCTTGGAATTGTAAACAAAGTAACGTGCCTTCGATCCATACTCCGCCATGAAGTGGTCCTCGGTAATCTGAAACGTCTTCAGAACGCCTTCACGGATCGCGATCGAAGGAACAACGATAATGAACTTGCTCCAGCCGTAATTTTTGTACAACTCGAACATCGTCCGAATATACGTATAGGTTTTACCCGTACCGGTTTCCATTTCGACCGTCAGATTGTATTTGCCTTCAAGCCGCTCCGATAGTTTCAATCCATTCTGACGTTGCATCGCTTGAATATTGCCCAGAACTTCCTGATCGACTAGCTTGATGGGATTGTTCTTGAACCCATATTCCGAATCATTGCCGCTTATTTCTTGAAAGAGGTCGCCGATTTCCACACTCTTTTGTCGCCGACCTTTATCAAGCGTAAAACGAGAGGATTCGTTGGGTTGTCCTTGAAATACGTCAACAATGCTCTTTACTGCATCCAATTGGAACTGCTGGTGTTTGAATTTAATTTTCATCGCTGCTCACCTTCCTTACAACACTTGAATTTCAGTGCTTGGGGAAAGTAGCTTGAACAGTTCTTCAACATTGATGCGAGCAGAATCATCCCGGAAAGAACTGTCACGGAATACAACGCGAAGGGGTTGATCTGCTGCGATCTTCTTAATAACCGACTCGGACACCTCGTCATCAAAGCAAGCAACCAAAGAGTTGCCAGCAACGTAATGTACGGTTTTCCCATCAATTACTCTGGACTCCATTGGGAATGAGAGCTCCAGTCCGTACTCCAGCATCACTTGAATTAGTAAGTCCTCGCCCGTACGGTCTTCTTTGATGTTCGACGCAACATCATCCAGATTTATCTGGCCTAGTTTGTCCGGCGTGTAATAGACATCTTTCATGTTGCTGGAGTCTACTCGGTATACACGGAAGCCGTAATCAATTTCTGCTCCTGTTTCTTCTTTAATCCTTTTGGCAGCACGGCGGATGCGTTCCTTGCCCACATCACATATATTTTTGTAGCCATTTTCATATGCTTCGGTTCCTTCCGTAGATTCAGGAAGCTGTACAAGGATATATCTCCTTTTACCGCCGTCTTCTGCATTAAGTTGCATTGCCGCTTGTGCTGTTGTTGCTGAGCCTGAAAAAAAATCTAAGATGATATCATCGTTTTTTGTTGAGAGATAAAGAGCTCTATAGATCGTTCCAATTGGCTTTGGTCGATCAAAATGGCCTTTCTCAAACCCCAGACTAATAAACTGTTCTGTACCTCTCTCGCTGTTTACATCCTTAAAGGTCCAGGCAGTAGTCGGTTTAATTCTCAAATCATCGGTTAATATGTCTTTTACATAAACCATCCATTTATGATTTGTTTCCGAATATTTGGGGATCAACAAATGTTTGCTCTTATTTGATGTTTCCATTTGCCAACGCCAATTACCTAAAGATCCGTCCTTCCTTGTAGGTTTAATTTGCACAAAACCTTCAGGTACTATTTCATCCTTTGTAGCGTAGAACTCCTTTGTGGCTTCATTGTATAAAAAATAATAATACAGATTGGGACGATCTTCTTTTCTGTCATTATCCCCCGTTTTTCTTAAGTCAATTTCACGGTATCTAACCCCGTTCTGATCTACTTTATTGTAGCGTCTCAAAACATTTTCTTCTGGTTCCCAACCTGTCAGTTGTGTTTCGTTTTTTTGGTACATTAATAAGTATTCATGTGCTGTAGCGACATACTTATCATCAGATCTACCCTTAGGATTATTAATATTTGCTATACATGCAATAAAATTTTGATTTCCGAAGATTTCATCACAAATTTTTTTAAGGTTAGACATCTCATTATCATCAATACTGATGTAGATAATGCCATCATCTTTAAGCAAGTTACGTGCAATTTTTAATCTTGCATACATCATTGTCAACCAATCGCTATGGAAGCGTCCATTTGATGCTGGATTTGGAATTAGACGATTTCCTTCTTGGTCAAATTGACCTGACTCTTCTAAGTACTCTTCTGCTGGCTCTGCGAAGTCGTCCTTATAAATAAAATCTTTACCAGTATTATAAGGTGGGTCAATATAGATCAACTTGACTTTGTTCAGATATGATTCTTGTAGTAGCTTAAGAACTTCAAGGTTGTCTCCTTCAATGTACATGTTTTGGGTGTTGTCCCAATCGACGCTATCTTCTTTGTTTGGTCTTACTGTTTTATAAATAGAACTATTTGCGGTAAGAACTGCTTCCTTTTTACCAGGCCAAGTCAATTGATAGCGTTCTTTATCACCTTCAACAAGAACATCAGACAGCTCCTGCTTCAGCAGATCAAAGTCAACCGCTCGTTTTACTTTCCCATGCTCGTCCCTTGCCTCGGTGATTACATTAGGAAACAGCTCTGCTATCTTGTCGATATTAACCTGAGTCAGATCGGTTGATTTCATTGTCAATTTATTCATTTTAGAATTAGACCTCCTATTACTTAGTCTAGAAGCTGATTCAATTCTTTGCGTTTACGTTGCAGTTCCATATTCATTTCAACCTTGCGATTGAATTGCTTTTCGCTACGAATCTTGGCTTCTAGCCGCTGGCATTCTTGTGTCAGTTTATCTATGCGAGCTTGTCGTTCCAGAAGGGCTGTAAGCTCGATTTCCGGGTTCAAATAGATCGGTAGAAGTTGACGAATGATGTTCTCGTAGACTGCTTTTAGATCAAGTCCTTGAATGATGTTCAGGTTCAATTCCTCTATAGGCTGCCATTCTGATTCATGATAGGAACGCACGACTGACCGATTATCGTCGGTCTTATTTCGTTCCTTAAAGGCGATAGCAAGCTTAACCTGATCTTCATAAATAATGACATGCAGAATGGGATAAGGGATAGCCTTGTCGATGCTCCGCAACAGGTCAAGTGAGTAGGTTTGCTCCTTCAAATGAATCTCAAACACCTGAACTTCCTCAATGTCATCTTTCGGTTCAAGGCGAGTCGTCTCTTTGGATAGTTTGTGCTTCCAGATGATCGACTCGACTTGCTCGGTAAACAATTCCTTTAGATATTGATTGGCGTGAAGCTTCTCATAGAACTTATTTTTCGGTATTTTGCAATTCACAAGTGTGCTTGATGGTAGCTGGAACATCATGCACTCACCTGCCGGATGACAACAAAGGTAATGAGTTCAAAATCTTCAAGACCTTTGACGGAATCGATTAAAGCCGTTGTGCCTCCCGAACTGAACAAACTATCCAGATCGCCTTCTTCCTTCACATGTACAATAGAGCGGATCGCTTCCTCAAGCAGCATGGAATAGGCATCCATCTTCCTGCCGTCTTTCGTCGCTTGATTGAAGCTGCGACATGCCTCCAAGACAGGTGCAGATTGTCCTCTGCACAGGGCACGCAGAACATCGAGTGTCTTCTTGACATCCATATGATTGGTGACGACTTCACCATCGTCACTCAAGTAGACCAGGTAGAAAGGATGCAAGCGATTCTGCTTGTCCGGATTTAGTTCTTCATTCACATTGCGAAGAACGAATATGACGCCGGGCTGCACTCCATTATCTTCATCAGCAGAAACAACAGCATGCAGTCCGCTAGGAACGGTATCCAGTTCGCCATTCTCTTTGACGGAGTTCACCAAATCCATGCGGAAATCATTAAGACCTAAATCCGTTATAGATACTCCGGTATTCATGTCATCCAGATCGACGACTTCTTTCTGCAAGCGATTAAGCTGCTGTTTCCGGTATTCCAGATCACTGGACTGATTAAACAGGACGTTGTCGTCACCGGTTGCCGTCATATCCATGATGACCATGCGATTCTCGACCCGTTCTTTCAATTGAATGTACTCGTCCAGCGTCATGTTGGGCCAGAAGTTCACGAGCTGAATGGATTTGTTTTGGGAGCCGATTCGATCAACTCGTCCAAACCGCTGGATGATTCGTACCGGATTCCAGTGAATATCATAATTGATGAGAAAATCGCAATCCTGCAAGTTTTGCCCCTCGGAGATGCAATCGGACGCAATGAGCAGATCGATTTCGCCATCCACATCTGGCATGGTCAGCTTCTTCTCCTTGGATCGCGGCGAGAAGCAGGTAAGCAATGTACTGATATCATTCCGAAGTCCGGCGGTATTCTTGTTCTCATCGCTGCCGACAATTTTGGCGGTATCGATGTTGTATTTCGACTTCATATACGCAGATAGATGGCTGTACAAATACGCCGCGGTGTCCGTAAATGCACTAAAGATGATCACTTTACGATTACCCGGATTGATTGGTTGTCTGATTTTATCATCGATGACTTGTTTTAAGGCATTCAGCTTCTCGTCATGCTCGGGCGATACTTTCTGCATCTCTTCGTGAAGAGCAGATAGAATTTGGTGATCGCTCATCAAATCTTCTTTCCATCGAAGCACATCCATATCGGATAGATTGATCTTTATGGTATCCCCGATGGTAAAGTCATCATCCAACCAATCGTCATTATCGAGACTGGCATCTTCAATTTCCGTGTATCCAACCGCATCAGATTTCCCGCTTCGCTGATAAGCCTCAATTCTCTCCAATGTCTGGCCGAGCTTGGATATAATCTTGGACAGCGTCAATCGGAAAGATTCCACGGAACTTTCTAATCGTTTGAGCAAATTGATCCGCATTAGCAGCTGCAGGCTGCCTTCCCGGTCCAATTGCTTGAAGCTCCCACTTCCGCCCTTTACAGTCGTATCGTACATTTCCTCATACAGTCGCAAGCGACTCGGTTGAATGTACTTGAACGGAGCATAAATGCCGAGGTTGATTCTGGACAACTCCATAAAAATATCATTATAGCCGATGACATCCGTCCTGTCTGTCAGATTGCAGAACTTGGATAAAGGCGGCAATCGCTTAGGAAATTCGCCGATCTCCTCTGCTTTGTAATACTTCTGAATGTGCTTGCGGGAGCGAGCGATGGTCAGACTGTCCAACAGCTCGAAGAAATCAAAGTCAAGCATACCCAGCAGCGTCTCCGTCGTCCGTTCAGCGGCATCCAGCTTAGACCACTGATTGAAAGCTGACTGAGCCCGTTTGAAGATGTCGTTGATGCCCCGCTCCGTGCCTAGCTTGTTGTTGATCTCTTCAGGATTTCCCTCATACGCAAGAGCAAGCTGATTACGGAGATCCATGAACTTGTTATTCACCGGAGTTGCCGACAGCATCAGCACTTTCGTCTTCACACCGCTCTTGAGCACTTTACGCATCAGCTTCTGATACCTAGTCTCTTTGTCCTTCTTCGCTTCGTTATTGCGGAAGTTGTGCGATTCGTCGATGACGAGCAGATCGTAGTTGCCCCAGTTCAATCTGTCGAGCGGAATGTCATTGGACTTGCCTCTCTCACGAGAAATGTCCGTATGGTAGAGCACATCGTATCTCAGACGATCAGCATACAAAATGTTGTTTGTCACGTTCTGTTTGTATGTGAGCCAGTTATCACCAAGCTTTTTCGGACATAGCAACAAGACAGACTTGTTGCGAAGCTCGTAATACTTGATAATACCAAGAGCCGTGAATGTTTTCCCGAGCCCGACGCTGTCTGCAAGGATGCAGCCATTGAATTTCTCCAGCTTGTTAATGGCACCGAGCACCGCATCTTTCTGAAAGTGATAGAGCCGCTTCCAGATTTCCGTTTCCTTGAAGCCAGTTGCTTCGTTCGGCAGTATGTCTTCCGTTATGTCGGACAAGAACTCATTAAAGATATTGTACAGAATGACGTAGTAGATGAACTCAGGCGAGTTCTCTTTATAAACGGATGAAATGTGCTCGGCCACCTGATTCGTCACATCTTCGAGTTTGCTCTTGTCGTTCCACACTTGATTGAACAAGTCGAAATACATTTTGGTAAACGGAACCTCGTTGAATTTGTTCACCATCTTGGATAGAGCGTTACCTCTCTCATATCCGAGATCGACCGTCGTAAATCCATCGACCGGCATGTACGTGATGGCATCTTCGGATGTCTGCAAATTCAACATCCCTTGCATTGCACCTGAAGTGCGATTCGACTTGAAGGTGACTTTCTTACGAATCCAGTCGCTACATTCTTTAGCAATTGCTTTGAGGTTCATTTCGTTTTTTAGCCGGATTTCAAACTCGGAGCCATACAGGCTCTTCTCCCGAGTCAGCTTCGGAATGTAAAACTCTCGTTTCTCTTTCTTAATGCTATCCGCAATAAAGGTAGGCGAAGTGAAGATAAACCGCACTTCTTCTACCTGATTCAATTCTTTCATTAATGCTTCATAGGCGTAGATCGAAAAGCAGGATGCTGCGATCGACAGCCGCGTACCTTTTCGGATCGATTGTTTAAGGTCATCGCCGAGGAGACGGTCGATGTTATTAAGAATTTCCATAGCTCACCTCTTGTTCAGCCAAAGTCAGACAATATTCTCTATTCGACACCACGCTTCCATGTTCCTGTTCGAGGTAGTTCTGATTACCTATTGTCATGACAGCGATCACCATCGTCACATTGAACATGCCACAATTCAGGACCATGACTCAACTTCGAGCCATTCCACACAAGATTCAAGCCCCTCGAGTGGAGGATCGGACTGGGGAAGCAACGGCTCAGATTCAGGCAGTTCAGGTTCTTTCGATTAGCAAATTGAGGTTCCATATCGAGCGCCAGTTGTTCCGGAGGGCAGTGGAGCAAGTTCTGCGCACGCGTGAGTCGCGATCCAGGAGATCAGCCTTCAGCTATTCCGTCGGCGGCGCTCGCGCGCCGGTAACTTTAAGCGAACGTTACAAGATCACCGCTTCCGTCTTTGCAATTAGAACATAGGCTTGGTAAATTTCCTACAAAAACCTCGGGTAGCGGCAGACCCATAGAACCAGAGATACATACCCGATGCGTATCGCTTCCCAAGGAGTAATGACCGCAACGACTTCTCCAAATGTGAAGCTTTGAAAAGAAATATGTAGGGTCTTCACCCATTCGTTTATGAATCAGTGGACAATGTTTTTCGTTTGACTTATCACTTCTAGCATGAGTGTAGTCCACGAAGGACAAAAGTGGATTCACTGTACAAATGCCTGTGGCTTTCTTATGGCAACTCATAGCATGAAAAAAGAAAGAAAATGTTTTCCCTTAAGGGAAAAATTTCTATATTTAAAACGGTATGTGATATCTCCGGGCACAACAAAGTACGGAAGTTTGTATTTGGGACGACATTGGCGTATCATTTGCGTTGTTGCACATCCTATCTAGAAGATTTTCACAATTATAACACATACAAAAGGGGCATTTTGGCCCTAAACCAGCAGCAAAATCTACGGCAATATTGGGGAGGATAATAAGATGGGGATTGAAGTTTTATTAGGGAGCGCACGGAGGGAATTGACGTTACCAGAGGTCGTGAAGATCATCATTTATCATAATGAAAGCATTCAGTCCTTTTGGTCCAACGCACATGGATGGGCGCCTGACATCGCAGCTGAAGCGTTAAGTAAGGCAAGACTAGACCGACAACTTTCCCTCTCTCATACCTTGAAGAGATGGATTGAAATACCGGATGAAGACGATCCTGAGTATGAAGGAGCGCTCATTTTAGCATGGGCTAATCTCGGAGCGCTTACCGAAAATACGTTGAAGTTTTTTCTCACCGGCTATTTGAAAGATTATATGGAAGACGAAGAAGCCATTAAAATCAAAGATGTCATCCAGGTTCCAGGAGACGCATCGTTCGATCGACTCCGTGTTTTCTTTAAAAAGAAAATTTGGGAGCCCGAAAAAGCGGAAGATTACGATAGAAAGGTCCTGATCATCCAACAGCGTCGGAATGGAATCCATGCGTTTAACGATCGTGATTTGGCTGCATTCGAGGAATTCCATGAAGCGGTGTATTTCTATAAGGATGTTTTGGAAGAGTTAAAAGGAAGACTTCCTATGCCGTAATGATCTGCAGCAATTTGGTATGATCTAGTGTAAAGGAAAACGAGCTGCAGTTGCTACATGCACAAACCGCCCTGATGTTGCAGCAGGGCGGTTTGTGCATTCTCATTTGCTGTTTAGCGGCACTTCACGCCGGTATTTTTAACAGATGCAACGTTTTTAGAAACCGGGTACCGCCTCATCTATTAGCCAATATATGATCAGTAATTACCTGTAATTATAGCTATAAAGAATTTCCCCAGTAGAGGCATCTACAACAACATTTTGCTCACTAAAAACGGTCGGTTTCTTATTCGATCCCTTAAAATCATGTCCTTCCTTTTTGATACCTTCAAAGGAAACGATGTAAACAGGAGTCTTTTCAAGATGCTTATTTTGCTGAAGTGTCGGATTCTTTGCCAAAGCTGATTCTGAAAATGCCTGAAAATTAGGGTTGGTCATTATCTGATATTCAGCCTTGATATTGGTTGCAGTTTTTGAAAAAACAGGCATATATTCAGAAGCTGCTTTAATGGCATCCTCTTCAGAAATTGTTGGTAGGCTTTTAACCGCAGGAGCTTGTTCCAAGGTCATCCCCATTTCAGCAAGAGCGCTAAGATCTTGAGAAGTCTGAAGTACAGTTTGTACTGAATTTTTGGATTCGTCATCAGCTGCAAATGCAAAAGGGACACAAAGCATACTTACTACTGCAAGTGAACCTAAAATCATGTAAAGTCTTCTTTTCTCCATCATATAAATTCCACCTTTCACCTGTCTAATGAGTATCCCAAGAATACCAAGAGGAATTAGTTTCGAAACTGGAATCAACTTGACTGTTTGCGTCAGCTTCAATAGCAAGGATCGGTTTTTTCCATGTCCAAAGTGACGAATCAGACCCAGATGCACTACCGTCTAAGTAAACAACTTGTGCGAATTTGAGTTTGCTGGTAGACGTTCCAAAATAACGTGTGCTTGTAGATTCGTTTTCATTATAGTATTGAACTCCGTCTGGAGTCACATTGGCATTAGTAGAACTAATTTGTGTTGTATCAACATATCCAGCCCAATACCCACCTGCTACTTTTTTTACGGTATATTCATGTGTGGAGCCTTTTCCAGGCCCTACAGTACTTTGGATTTCTTTATAGGATCCGCCATTTGGTATCCACCCCATAAAGTAGTGTGGCTGTATCGTACCAACGCCCGGTTCAACCGCGAACCCTACTTGTGCAATGGAACCACCAGAATAGCCCACCACAGCTGGCCAAACACATGTCATTTGGCCAGAAGATAAAGAAGGATAAGTATTTGGAGTAATTACTGTTGCACGAGCTCCCTGAACCATTTGATTGCCCGTACTTGATGTCATTATTCCAGATTGGCCGCCTGTAAATGCATTCGCGCTGACCAAAGATGGAAAGGCAATGCATGCTAGCAATAAGGAGGCTGTTGGCATTGTTATTTTGCGTTTTACCATTTAATACATCCCTTCCTAAATATTATTTATCCTCAAACATTTTAGACGGTCGTTTTTCCGTAATGTTTCAAATGTAAGAGGATAATTCAAATTTAACCTATTTAAACAAAAATTAAACATATTTTGTAAATTTGATTGAGGTTACATATGATGCATGAGATTAATCCTTAAGTGGCTCGTTGTCCCAAATCTGTCTTAATCTCTGCTCAGCAATGTGCTTTGGGACGAATATGTGAAATGAACAGAACCAATTTTAAGTGTTCTCAAAAGTTGCCGGTTCCGACTTCCACTATTAGTCCTTGTTCCGTAGCCATGTGCTTAAGGTTTACGATATCCAATAGACATTTGGCACCTGGTTTGAGTATTTCGACGTTTTGAGTAGAAAACATGTTGCAGTCTCATAGCAATTCCAAACCGCGATCTGCAGGCGGCCGCGTCTTCAGCGCTCCGATCGCTTACGCACAACGTTGAGCACCAGGAGACTCTTACTTTCCTTTCTCTCCAAATCTGCGACTGCTTCGCCGGTGGTGCTCGCGTCGGATACGGAAGAACATGGCCACTTCCTTCAGCAGCCGCGGTGCTGGCACGCCGATCGCTCAGCTTCGCCGCCAGTGCGTTGCCTATCCGGATCCGGAAGAACTGAACTGTCCTGAGCTTAATGAAAACGGCAGCCGATCTTTAGACCGGCTGCCGCTGTGTATGATTGTGCTAGTGAGGAGGCTTTACGTTAAAAGGTCCTGTACGATAGGGGACATCGGACTTTTCTAACCTGTGTGCAATATATAAGACGGTTAACGCAATGGGGAAGAGCGTAATAAGGCTATTCCAAAATTCTTTTTCTCGGATATTTTGTGGAGCTTGGGTCTTGAACAGCAAAGGCAAGTCCACTGCTACGATCTGATACATGTAATAAGCAAAAACCACAATAGAAGCCAATGCTAGAATTGCGTAAGAAATGGCTTTAGGCCAATAGATTATGGACTTCGATCGGTTGTTTTTATTCCATTCGTCAACATTAAACCAGTAGAATGACATGCTAATATCAAACAGGACGATGGCGAAGCCTGTGTAGGCAACGTGCATATTAATATCGGGATCGAGTTTATAAATCAAATTCAAGAACAAGAGAAACACGTAAAACATGCCGCAAAGTGTTGCTACAGCGACTAAGAATTTACGTTTACCTTTCCCTTCTAAATCCCTCGATTTAAAGGTCACCAAGAGAGGAACTATTAGTAAGAACATAGTGATTATACCCAAGAAAAAGGAGTAACCAATATAGGTACTCATAGGTACTTCACGATCTCCTACTTGCGCGTAAACCATAATGGCAACAAAACTCAATGCCAATGCTCCTACAATCACCAAAATTACATTCCATAATGTTGCTTTCCAATTCATACGTGGTTGATTTCTCCTTTAGACTTGTCGAATAAAAATGGCAGCTCCCATGAGGAGCCGCCATGTGCTGCACACCTGGCACAGTGATCTGGTAGATAGTGGATTGAATCTGCAGGCGATCGTCACTTCGGAGTGTTTAACCCACCATAAGGATCGTCATCAAATGGGCCGCCATTATAACTGGGATTTAACGTTTTATATTCCTCGATTAATGCCATTCGATCTTCTCCTGTATAATCGTGTACATTCTTAAATCGTGAAATGGCATAGAAGTTTAAGTTTTGGATGTTCCCTTCTTTGGTTGCATAAAAGAGGAAATCTTTATTTTTATTGCGTGCAAGATAAAATCTACCGCCAGCACTACTGGTTTCGGTGTATACAAATGTTTGTTCAGAACTGAAGCCGTAATCTTGGACAAGGTGTCGCTTAAAATTAGATGCAATTGTGTCTTTTTCTTTCTGCGGTGCTTCATGAGCTGAAATCCCCTTATAGATGAAAGCTATCACTAGCAGAATACCGATCAAGGTTATACAGCCAAGGTTAGCATTAAACGGTTTTCTGTTAGGGGGGTAGTAATTATTAGCCAAGAAAATTCCTCCAAGTATCTTATGTTTATCGCTTCTATTATCGGTTAGATTATAGGGAAGGTTAAGGAGGATTATAAACCTGCAACTGCGATCTCAACGCTTTTAGAAACCGGGTACCGCCTCATTTTATCGGCGTCGTACGGTACCAAGAGTTTCTGGAGCTTGTCCGGATCGTCTTCAGTAGGATCAAGCCAGGTATCGACGGCATCCGGCGGTAAGATCACTGGCATCCTATCGTGGGCAAACTCGACGAGCTCGTTTGGCGTCGTCGTGATGATCGTGCAGCTGCGCAACGGGCCGTCAGGGCCTTCCCATTCGTCCAAAAGGCCAGCGAATTGGCATAGGCGTGGACACGCCATTCGTCCGATAAGACTGATGGCCATGTTCGAACTCGAGAGCGCCGGCAGCATCCATCTGACTCTGACGGAAACTTTATCCTGCTCTCGCGCATCATCCGCGATGCCGTCGGCGGTTATGCATCAAATGTTAGACAGTTTGCACAGCGTGAGCTTTTCGGGGCGACCGGTATGAACCACGTGACGCTGGAGTTTGATGCGACTGGCACGCCAAACGGCGCCATGTCTATGTTGGCATCTGCCCGTGACTGGGCTCGTTTTGGGCTCTTGTACCTGAACGACGGCTTGGTGGGTACCGACCGTATCCTGCCGGAAGGGTGGGTTAAATACTCGTCCTCACAGACACTGGATACCGGCTATGGAGCCGGCTTTTGGATTAACCGTGCTGCGAGCGGCAAAGCGCCGTACGGTCTTCCATGGGGGATGCCCCATGTGCCCGATGATGCATTTTTCGCTATGGGCAACATGGGGCAGCATGTTGTGATCGTACCCTCCCAGCATCTCGTCGTGGTGAGATTGGGCATGTCCTCTCATCCAGATGGTCTTATCGCTGGAGCTGATCGGCTAGTTGCCGATGTGATCGCGGCACTTCAACACGAATAATGGAAAAGGAAGTAGCCCAAATACCCACTATACGGTAAACTGAACGCATAGTTGTAATTGACGAAGGAGCAGCAACGGCCCCCATGCGTAAGGAAAGCGAGAAACGCGAAGTATCAAAAAGTCCCTTTCTATTGATGCCGATATTGCTGTTGATGTGGGGATCATTGGCTGCCGTTAGCAAGCTGCTCTTGAATCATCTCGACAGCTATCAAGTCATGTTCTATATGTATGGGATCGGCGTGATTTCCTTTTTAGCGATCTTCCTTGTCAAAGGCAGATTAAGCGCCCTCTTCTCATGGAAGCTATCTGAGCTTGTCTTGTTGCTTTTGTGCGGCACGTTTGCCTTTCTGTACGATTTCTTTTATTTAAAATCTCTGGAACGCATACCGGCTGTCGAAGCGTCCATGCTGAATTATTTGTTTCCTATCTTTATCGTGCTGCTCGCGATCCCCATTCACAAGGAGAAGTTAAACCGCTATAAGATGATCTCGGTCGTGATGGGCTTCCTGGGGACCCTTCTGCTCCTGACCAAAGGCGATCTCGCGAACATCAACTTCACAAATTTCAGAGGGGACCTATACGCGGTACTAGCGGCGGTGAGCTGGGGATTGTTCACGAACTTCATTAAGAAGAACCAGAAGGATACAATCGTCAGTACCTTTGTGATCACGAGCATTGCCTTTCTTTTATCGATTGGCGCTACGCTGCTGTCCTCGCGCTTCATCGTTCCGGAGCGAACGGACTTTTACGGCGTGTTATGGCTGAGCATGAGCAATATCGTACTCGGATTTTTCTTGTATTTCCGGGCGCTGAAGTACTCTCCTGCCTCGTTGATCGCAAGCTTTACCTTCTTCACGCCTTTTGTCACGCTTGTCTTTATCATGATCTTGCTGGGCGAGAGGCTGACGGTTACGGACTATCTGGCGGCATTGCTGATTATTTTCAGCGTCCCGATTCAGAGGGTTGGGCAGTTATTCCATAAAAAGGCGAACGGCAGTGTTGTGCAATAACGTTGCAGTTCCCGATGTCAATAGAGGCCAAGGTAAATGACGGGATTGTGAAGAAGGGGATCCGCCACAGTGCGATCCCCTTTTGTGTTTCTGAGGGCGATTCCAGTCTCCCCCGCCAACCGACGGCCTTACAGCTTCATTTCGCCTTTCACCAACTTATTGGACTGATCGATCAGCGTCTCGATAAATTTCAGCGATGCCGCAAGCTCGGGTTCGGAAAAGGCGTCTAGCGCGCGGATAAAAGAAGCCTCTATCTTGTCGTGCATCATGGCGTGCACCTCGAAGACTTGTCTGCCTTTGGTCGACAGGCTGAAGTATACTTCCTTTTTGTTGTCGTTCAATTGGCTTCGCTTGATGAAGCCCTCTTTCAACAGCTTGGCGCTTATTTTGGTGATGCTCGCCTTGGACAGGTTCATTTTCTCCGCGATCGACGTGTTGTTAACCGGTTCGTTGCGCCCGATGCAATCGATGACGTGAACGCTGGTCATATGGCTTGGAATCGACGAGATGCCCTGCACGCGCGCAAGATCGGCAAACGCGACAAGCTCGGAAGAGACCGTTTGCTCGAATACATGCAAATAGTGGTTGAAACGGCTGTGCAGCACTCGCTTCAGCCCATCGGATGTGCTCGTCATGTCAAAATGCCTCCTGCGGATCGAAAGATAATCGTTTATATATAAACAAATATATCACAACGTATGAACAATAAAAAATGAATTTGACAGAAATAAACTTCGGAATTATAGTTTACCTGTAAACAATATTGGATTCATCATTGCTCCATCGATGGGAAGGGGAGGGATATACCATGATTATGTCCAAGACGATACGGGAACGCAGATCGATCCGCCGCTTTAACCCACGGCCGGTCGCTCAGGAACTGATCGATTCCTTGCTGAATCAAGCTGCGCAATTATACCGGGCCGAAGGAGAAGGCGCCTCTCATTGGCGCAGCATCTGCTATCGCACGCCGGAAGCGCGCCATCGGCTGGCCGACAGCATGATCGCCAAGATAAAGGGAAGCACGCTCGGCAAGCTCCTGCCGGGCAAAATGATCGATCTCATCAAAAAGCAAGCGACGGATACGCCCGCACACCTGGTCTTCATCGCGGAATCGGGCAGCACGCAGCGGCAGAGCGACGAAAATTATGCGGCGGTATGCAGCATCATGCAAAACGTTCAGCTGCTAGGCTGGGAGATGGGACTCGGCATGCTGTGGTATACGGATCCGATGCTGAACAGCGCGACATTCGACCGGGAGATCGGCCTGCGGGATGGCGAGCGATTCGCCGGCATTTTAAGCATGGGGTTCTTTGAAAAAGTGCCGAGAGCGCGTAAAAGAACGCCTGCGGAGCAGAAGTGGACCGCCATCGATGGCGACGCGAGCGGGCATGCGGACGAGGCGGCGTCGCTCGATGGGGCTGTACGCAAGGTATCTTCGCAAAACGTTCTGGCGCTGCTGAACGATGCCGTATGGGCGCCCAACGACGGCCTGCGCGAGCCGTGGCGATTTATTTATGCAGAGGGCGGCAAAGCGGCGGATCGGCTTCGAGCCTTGGACGGGGATGCTTCCGCGGCGTTCCTCCTGGTCGTTGCCAAGGAAGAGTCGGATCCGCACAAGCGCGAAGAAGATTACGCGGCGATATGCTGCCTGATTCAGAACTTTCAATTGCTGGCCGCATCCGAGCCGTGGCCCGTCCGTCGCACGATGCCCGAATGGATCTACGATCCGGCGCAGTGCGAGCCGTTCGGCGTTCGGCCGCAGGAGCGGATCGTGGCGGTGCTGACGCTTGGCGGAGTCGGGCGGAATTACCGTTCTGCGCTAACGACCGTATCGCCCCTGACGGTTAACGTTACGTATCGCTAAGCTCCGCCGACATAAGGCGCTGACGCATCCTTATTCCGCAGCGTGCCGCCGATCTTTTTCTTACTTCTCTTGCGACCCACACCGGGCAACAAGTCGGCGGTACGTGGTCGGCTAGCCATATCTCGTAGCGGGCATCATAAAATGAGATGCTGTTTTTATTTGTACAACGATCCGGCAAGCCTCTTTTATTGATGAAAAAGCCGAATGAGCGCTTTGATTTCTTCTACAGTTTCTTTTTGACCGTTTTTAATCCACATCACCCAAACCTCGAAGACGCCCGCACTCATAAAGTCGATCCAGTAGCTTCGCTTCGCCCCCGTCCAGTCCGGAAAGGGAATGATCTCGTCATACAATTGCGTCACATGGGATTTGAAAATTTGATAGAGCAGCTCTATATATTCGCCTTCAATGGCCATTATAAAATCCTTGGATCGCGTATCAAAAAAACGGGTCACATCCTCTAACTTCTGTGCGTAGTTCTTTTGAGTGGCAATTTTATTGAAGATATCTGCAAATATAGGTTCGTAGTACTCCCTCAATACTTGTTCAAGACTCTCGTAGTTCCGATAGAAGGCCATTCGGCTGACGCCTGCTTTTTTGACTACTTCCGATACGGTTAATTTGGGCAGTCGTTTGGTCTGTAATAACTCCAACAACGCAAAGGAAATCCATTCCTTTGTGTCTTTTTTGATGCTTTGGGCGTGATCCGTGGCTGCCATTACACTTCCTCCATTTTGTCACAGATGCCGGTTTATCGCTTGTTTTCGATCAAGTTCGGTCTTAAACTAATCAAAACACGTTACACCTGTAACGTCAATAGAAAGGACTGTTCGCGATGCCACAACATAACGCCCCCTTGGTCATTGTGACCGGAGGCTCCGGATTTATCGCCGTTCATATCACGCTGAAGCTGCTGGAGCAGGGTTATCGCGTGCGAGCAACGCTTCGTACGATGCGCAGACAAGAAGAAGTGAAGGACATGTTAAAGTCGGGCGGCGTATCGAACTTCGAAGGCTTGTCTTTTATTCAAGCGGACTTATCTTCGGATCTTAACTGGGACGAAGCTGTTCAAGGGGCGGACTATGTCATCCACGTCGCTTCTCCAACGCCCAATAAGGTCTATAAGGATGAAAATGAAATGATTCAACCGGCGCGCGAAGGTGTCTTGCGTGTGCTTAGAGCAGCACGCGATGCGGGCGTCAAACGCGTGGTTCTCACCTCTGCCTTCGGAGCGATCGGCGTGGGGCATCGCAATCATAAAGGACCCTATACCGAAGAAGATTGGTCTAACACGGACGCCAACATTCATGCCTATCAAAAATCGAAAACCATCGCCGAAAAAGCCGCTTGGGAATTTGTCCGCCAAGAAGGCCATGGATTAGAGCTGGCAACGGTCAATCCTGTTGGGGTGATGGGGCCGATTCTAGGACACGATTACTCTCATTCGAACAGTTCCGTTCGCCAGATGCTCGAAGGCAAGCTGAAGTCCGTCCCTAAAATATATTCCGATTATGTAGATGTCCGGGATGTTGCCGATCTGCATATTTTGGCCATGCTGCGCCCCGAAGCAAACGGAGAGCGATTTATCGCTTCTAGCGCAGAAAATCTATCGATGCTAGAGGTTGCAAATATACTGAGAAAGCATTTAGGGGAAGACGCTAAACATGTGCCGCAAAAGGAGCTTCCGAATATCGTCGTTCGCATCGCGGCGATCTTCAATCCAAAGCTAAGAATGATCGCCTCTCTCCTGGGTCAAGATATGTCCACTAGCAATCAGAAAGCCAAGCGACTGCTGGGATGGACGCCGCGTTCGGCAGAAGAAGCCATTGCGGCAACCGGGAAGAGCATGGTCAACATCATCAAAGGTCAAATGAGGTCATTTTAAGAATAGCAGCCGTCCCTTCTATCCGTAACATTGGTATACTTGATGAGACACCAAGAAGAAGGGATCTGAGACGCTTTGAGTAAGGTTTTATCGGGGTTGTTGTTAGCATCCGCCATGTTCGTTAGCTTGCCCGGACAGGCATGGATGGAGACAGCCCCGCCCCAAGACGTGCAGCTGCAGCAGGACTCGGAAATTCATTTTGAGGATCCGTCGTTCGAGGCTGCGATCAGGCAGCAATTACAGAAGAACGATGATGAAGCCGTCACGAAGAAAGACATGGCGTCATTGACCACCCTCAAGCTTACCGGCGTAAAAAATGTTGAGGGCTTGCAATATGCTACGAATCTGACGAAGTTGGATCTGTCTGGGGGCGAGATTGCGGATATAGGACCGCTGGCAGCCTTAACGAAGCTCACGGATTTGAACCTCTCGGACAATCAGATCAAAGATCTTGCTCCGCTGAAGAAGATGACGAAGCTGGTCGTCCTCAATTTCGCGAGCAATTTGGTTTACGATCTCGGGCCTTTGCAATCTCTGAAAAACATCTCTTACTTGGACCTATCTTACAACCGCATATGGAACCTGGAGCCGATTCGCAACCATACGTTTGCGCATTATTACGACACGGGTGCGCTTATATACGGGCTAAATTATGTTGGCAATTATTTGGATCTGAGACGCACATCCCAGTCATACAAGATTCTTAATGCGCTTGATCAGAGGGACAGTCCGGCAAGCACTACGCCAATCAACAAAGTCGAACGATTAGTCATTGGCAGCACGACCGCCTATATCTGGGAGAGCGCCTTTAAGCTTACCCACGCCCCGTTTATCGTATCGGGCCGCACGTATGTCCCCATTCGGTTCGTGTCGAAGTGGTTGGGTGCTGAAGTCGGCTGGGACCAGGCCAACAAGGAAGTGACGATCCGCAAAGGCAATCAAACGATCCGCTGGATCGTAAATGAGAAGAAGGCCGACGTGAACGGACAGTCGATCGCCTACGATGCGCCGATGCTGCTGAAGAATAACAGTGCGTTTGTCCCGGTACGGTTCGTGTCCGAACAGCTGGAGTCCTCCGTAGAATACATGACCAATCCCAAGACGGTACTTATATTTGAGAAGAAGTAACTCTATATGGCATCTAATTGGATGATTGATCCCGCTTAAATAGCGGGATTTTTTTATTCGAAGGTAATCGCATCAAATCTCCCTACTTGCAGGCCAAGGTACCATAAAAAGTTAGTACTTATTAAAAACGTAGCAGGAATTTATGATGTTGGTAATCCAGCTCGATAAGGGAGACCTAAAATGAAAAACAATAGCTCCAAATCAAGAGTCGGTATTCTCGTCGTGCTTCTGTCTATGGGTACGCCAGTCTTGATCCAATTGATTTTTATCCTTATTTTTGCGGAATATTACAAACACGGTGGATTTCTACCCGGGTTGGGGCATTACTTCATAACTGTGCTAATGATCATCGTTAATCTGATCGCTGCGCCGATGATCGTATTTTTGAACTATCCAAAGCTTGAGAAAGAAGCCTTGGGAAACGCACTACTAACTAGAGTCACAATCATTTTTGTTGTCAGCGTGATCGTACAGATTGCGCTTAGCATTTGGATCGAAAATCCGTTTTCGCCATCGGTTCCGGAACTATACTTATAAGGAAGCAAGTCGATCAGGACTGGGTTAACTCTTATAAGTCACTTCACGCCCATTACTTAGCAATCCATGAGAAACCAGAAAACTGCTCGATGATAAAATATAGCTATAGAACTCTACCAGTATTGGAGGGCGTTGCTGAAATGGCTAAACTGATCTATCCGGTTAACGTATCTTTGGACGGGTACATGGAGGACGAGCGCGGCGATCTTGATTGGTCGGTCTCCGATGACGAGACGTATGCGTTCTGGACGGACTTCCAGCGGACGATCGGCACCTACGTATACGGGCGCCGAATGTACGAGTCGATGGTGTACTGGGAAACGGCGGACGCAGGCGCCGCACAACCGGAGACAACAAGGGAATTCGCGCAGATCTGGCGAGCGGCTGAGAAGATCGTGTATTCCCGGACGCTTCCGGCGGCAGCAAGCGCCAAGACGAAGGTCGAACGTGAATTCGATCCTGATGCGATTCGGAGGCTAAAGGCATCTTCAGAAGCCGACATTACGATTGGCGGTCCTGAGGTTGCTGGTCTGGCGATGAACGCGGGTCTGATCGACGAGTGTCACTTGCTTGTTAATCCAATCGTCCTGGGCGGAGGCAAGCGAGCATTGCCTGACAATCTCCGCGCGCGGCTCGAGCTGCTTGGCGAGCGCCGCTTCCGAAGCGGCATCGTTCATCTACATTATCGCGTGATCGTCTGACCGCGACGCTCTACGACAAACAAGCTGCCGATAAGCTCGGCAGCTTGTTGCGCTAAGGGCATATCGTGGGGAAGAACAGTCTTAGAACAGGCTAATCAGCTTCGATCCAAGTATAGCTACAGTCAACCTGAAGGACGCAAATTGATTGCCGTTCCACGTCAGAAGATTTTCTACATATCCCAATGTATCGGCGTTCGTCGTACCAATAATACGCTGAAGCGCAAATAAGTCGTATCCCATGCCTCTTTCGTTTGTAACGATAGGAAAGAGTCCGCCAAGCGCAAGGACCTCGCCCTGGACAGGCTTTTTCAGCTTGCCGTCTTCATCGTAATACTGCGATAAATAGTCATAGCCTTTACTGCTAATGTCTATTGTAAATAGCACGTCAAGCTGCGGATTACTTACGCTCACCTTGTAGAAATCCTCATAATTCACGTTGAATTTATACGCCTCGTTATATTTTTCAACGTCAAACATTTCATAAAGGATGTTGTTCCTGAAGGAATACACGTAGAAGATCCCGTATCCTCCGCTCCCGCCAGTATCGATGCTGACTAGAATGTCCTGTACGTTATCCTTAGAAAAATCCCCAAGGAAAAGCCTGGCGTTGTATCCCGCGTTGTTTGGAAGATTGACCGCTGTGCTTCGGTTGGAGCGCCCATCCTGAATGATTAGCGTAATTCGATCGGCGAAGGGCCCGTCGGTTTGGTTTCCGTATAGATACACGTTATCAAGAATGCCGTCTCCGTTAACGTCTCCTTGCTTCGCATCGAGCATGACAATGCTTCGTGAATGAGCCTGCATTCGAACATCCCCTATTCGCAGTCGAATCCCCTATGCCTAGAAATATGTAGGTCGGTACCTAGCGGATTGTGTAGATGCCCATGAAGAAGGAAAGGAATTGAGCGGGAAAGGGTTGGGGAAGACGCATTTCAATGGGGACCTGGCTGAAAGCCATTGGAAAATGAATAGCCCTTCGCTCAACAAGCTATGAAGAATATCTTCAGCTTGTTGAACGAAGGGCTTATTGTGAAAGGGTATGAGCGCACATCTAACTCGTATCATGCAGATTTCTAGCGATTTAAAGGCTTATTGCCCGTTGTTAAGCTTCTCTACCTCTTCATCGAAAGCATCTCTGTACTGCTTATATAAGCCGGTATCGAATGAATAACTAGTATCATTGGCAGCTGGTGCCTTTTCCTTGAGCTGATTATACAAGCGGTCTATCTCCGGGGACAGCTTGGTCCACGCTTGCTTCGCTGCATCGTATTTGCTGTCGTCCAGGCTTTGGACATAGGCGTCGTAGTTTGCCTTTTTGGTAACGGCCTTGCCGAGCCGATCGATCGTGAAGTCGATATCCATCGAATCGCCCGTACTGTTGGTGCCGCTGCTGATATACCAGCTTACGTCGACGAATCCATCGTTCCATAGGTCCGACGTCAGATAAGAGTTAATCTCGCTTAACTTGCCTTCGGGCGTGTTGGCCTTAGCGCTCGATGATGCCTGTGCCTCAGCAAAGGCTGAGCTAATTGCTTGAGCAAGCTCCTTTTTGGCCTTTTCTTCTTTGCTTTCTCCGCATCCGGCCAGCAAGGCCGCAGACAACAAGCCGACCCCGAGCAATCTGTATTTTTTATAATTCATCTTCAAACCCCTCTCTTTTGTCCAGATTAACCCTAAATTACCAATCCAGCAAGATTTGGATTGCTACTTTTTGTAACGCTTCTGATGATCATTCTTTCTCCCCAGCGAGAGAACTACGGCAGAATCTAATGAAAGACTCTCTTCATCTATTTAGATAGGGTTCCGATAAAGGGAATATCTGGGTGAAAAGGAGTAGAAGGATGCCACAATCAATCGACTTTACAACATTTAAAAAGCTGTTGATCCAGCACGGCGAAAATACAATCCGAGCCTTTGCTAAGACGCCACAAAATAAAGAGGTATACGCATTTGTAATAGATTCCCAAGCGTTCTATGGTGACGCTAACTTTAGGTGGAACACGCTTGATGGGTTTGCGTATACGCGTACATTTGACTGTTATCAAAATTACACTGACGATAGACTTTTTGGGCATCGCGGACTTAAATATAGCGTCGGCGATTTTAGGTTTGAGGACGAGCGTAATGAAAAGCTCGAAAAATGGAGTATGAAGTACGCAGAAGTATTAGAAGATCTGTGGGATGAGGAAGAAGAGGAAAAGGCCGATCAAATCACAGATGCATTCATGGCGACCTTGATCGAAGTGATTAAGGAGTTGAAGCCTGCCCTACGGCAGCTTAACCTTACCGATGACTTTATTGCCTATGTGGTCGAACACGATGCAGCTGATATGACGTATCTCCCCGAGACTGTTTCCCCCATACAGTTGGACAAAGCGTTTCCTGAACTTAAAGCGTATGAGGCGTACAAATCCCCCCTGCAATCATTGCCTCCTGACGAGCAAGCGGCCTTTTGGTGCCAGACGCTTGACGATTTTGAGGATAACCGTGAAAGTGAAGCTGTGACACGGCTACGGAGCCTTTCACGTTATTCGTTCGATGTGCAAAAAGAATTAGTGAAGTTAGGGGAGGTTGCGGTACCCTTCCTCATTACATATCTCGAAAAAGCGCTTGAACTTCTTTTTGCTTCAAAAGACAACAAGAGACCAATGAAGATATGGACGTTCCAAAGCACGATTATCGACATTGCCAAAACCGGGGAAAACGAGATCAACCGGCTGCAGGCACTTTATTCGCGTCAACGGCAGGAGCGTCCCGAAGCGCAGGACACAAAGAATACTTGGCGCGTATTACACGCACTCGACCCCTTGCGCTTTCCTGAATGACGATAAAACAGTTGTGAAAAAGGAAACGAACGACACTCCCACGAATATGTATGGCAGCGTAATTAAGATACTTTCAACTTTGCGGGAGGAATGGCAGTGAACGGGCACTCTTCGGGGCGCAAACCTATTCCATTAATGCGGCCCTTGCTGCTGCTCGTCGGCTTGCTTGTCCTGCTGTGCGGCTGGCTTACGCATTACGGCAGGGCGCAGGATGCCCCGCTGGACCGCGGCTCTTGGCAGACCGCTCCAGCCTCTTCCTTCGAAGACGCCGCTCCGCCGCACGAGGGGTGGGTTCCCTATTCTTCCGATAACTGGAGACAAGCCGATTCGAAAGCGAGCGCCTATTGGCTTCGCCTTCCGCTGCCCGCTTCGGATTCCCGCGAGCCGCGCCTGTGGATGTTCGGCACAGCCGCCGTCCGCGTTTACGACGACAACGGCGACCTGCTATACGCTTACGACCCCGAAGACCGCGGCGATCGGCTCAATCCGTTCACCCATTGGAGCGTCGCCAAGCTGCCGGTTCCCATTCCGTCCCGGGTCGACATTCTCCTTGCGGACCGCGGCTTCTACCAGCCCGAACCGACGATTCGCCTGATCGACGAGGGCGACCGCGTCCGCTATATTTTCCGCAAGGACAGCTACGCATTCCTGCTCGCCAGCCTGCATCTCTTCTGTTCGGCCATCGCGCTCGGCTTGTTCTTCTCCCGTAGAGACAAGCTTTATCTCTATTTCTTCCTGCTCGCCTTGACCGGCTCCTACGCCTCTCTCGTACGCAACTATATGCTGCAGCTTTTCTGGGATCAGCCTTGGCTCAGTTATTTGGAGAACGCGGTGTTCCCGCTCGGCGTGTTCGCGTTCATCAGCACGCTGTACGAGCTGTTCCGCCCGCTTCACCGCACCGTGCTGAACGCGCTGCGCTGGAGCATGCTCGGCTTCTCCGTCCTGTCTGCAGCCGCCGCGCTCCTTGATCCCGCCGTCTACGACTGGCTGCTCCGGGTTCCGCTGCCGCCTCTTTACTTGATAGCGGCCACCCTCCTGTTCCGCACGCTCTGGATCGCCTACCGATCGAGACGGGACCTCGAATCCGTCTGGATGCTGGCCGGCAGCTTCGTTCTAAGCGCGGTCGCGACGGTTCATGTCGTTCGCTATTTTATCCCTTCGTTATACGAACGAATGGCTTCGGGCAACAGCTTCCTGACGGATATGCCGTCCAATCTGCTAGCCATCGGGCTTCTCCTGTTCCTGATCAGCCTCATTCGCGTCACCTCCTTTCGGTTCGCCGAGATGAATCGCGAGTTGAGCCGTTTCAACCGCTCCTTGGAGCAAAGCGTCTACCGGCGGACGGCCGAGCTGATCGAGCGCAACGCCCAGCTTCAAGAGGCAAGTTCCCGACTGGAGGCTTCCTTGCGCGAGACGACCGAGGTTATGGCCGAGGCCATGGTGCTAGAAGAGCGACATCGCATCGCCGGCGCTATTCACGATACTGTCGCCCATGTGCTGTCGGCGACGATCGTTCAATTGGAGGCGGCCAAACCGCTGATGCTCGAAGATCCGAGCAAATCCGAGGAGATGGTCGCCGCCGCGCAGCAGCTTGTTCGCAAGGGGCTGGAAGATATCCGCCTGTCCGTTCGCATGCTCAAAGGGGACGCCAATCATTACGACCTGCCAGCAGCGTTGGGGGCTCTCATCCGCGACACGGAGGAATCCGCGGGCATCGTCATCGACAGCCACATAGGCCCGCTTCCCGCGGTACTCTCGACCGTGCAGAAAAGAGTGTTTTTCCAGGCGCTGCAGGAAGGTCTCGCAGGCGGCATACGACACGGCGAAGGCAAACGATTCAGCCTCGCGTTGACGGCGGCCGGTCAAGATGTGCTGTTCGAGCTGCGCAGCGACGGGAACGCATTCGGTCCTGCCGACTTCGCCGTCGGGCTTAACGCGCTGAACGACAGCGTCTCCCGCTTGCATGGGACGATGGTCGTAAGCAACGGCGATAACGGCTGCCTGTTGAAGGTTGTCGTGCCGCTCGTTCCCGCCGCATCGCCTACGCTCGAGCGAACGTTGCCCGAGAACGCATGGGAAGGGATGGAAGGATGAACACTTCGATGAACGCTTCGAGAACCTCGAACACCCCGATGACGATCGATAGGAAGTCGCCTATCGCCTCATGGCGCCTTCATCTGCCCCTGCTGAGGACGATGCTTCTGCTTGCTGCCTTGATCGGGTCGATCGGCTTCTTCCTGAATCTCATTCGGGATCCCGGGAATATAACGCGAATCTACAGCGATCGCTGGGAATGGGCGCCTGCCGCCTCCCTCTATGAAGCGGCCCCTCCGGCAAGCGGATGGATGAGCAGGGATCAGCGCCCCGCCTCGAGTGGGGCGGACTCAGGCAAATATTATTGGTTCAAGATCTCCTTGCCTGAAGGAAGCTGGAGCGATCCCGATCCATACCTGATGATCAACAACGTGGGAAGCGTCCGCGTATGGGCGGAAGGGAAATGGGTGTACGGCTTCGATCTGAAGAAACGTCACGATCGGATCAACTTAGGCTACCGTTGGAATATGGCCCGGGTCCCATCCCCGATGCCGAAGGAAGTCTACGCGCTGATCTCGACATCCTTGATCAAAGTTCCTCCATCGCTTAAACTGGGCAATCGTTCGGATCTTCTCAGCTCGATCATCCGGAAGGATCTCGACAACCTGATCATCGGCGCCATGCTAGGGTTCTGCTCGCTTGTCGCGCTGGGGCTCTATTCGAACCGAAAGGATAAGCTGCATTTACACTTTTTCGTTTTTTGCCTGGTGGGATGCTACTCTGCCTCCGTTCGCAACAACACGCTGCAGATTTTATGGGACTTCCGTTGGCTGACCTATTTCCAATCCGTCGGCCTGATATTCGCTGTCGTGGCGTTTATGGGAATGACCGAAGCGTTATTCCCGGATGTCCATGGCAAATTCTCGCGCGTTCTTAGGCGCGTCATGTTCGGGTGCGGCGTCGGCACGTTGATCGTATCGCTGTTCAGCCCCGCGGGTTACAACGTTCTTATCCTTTTTCCGTTCTACCCGTTGTTCATCCTCGTCGTCTGTTCGTTGTTCCGAACCTTCTGGACCGCATATCGAACGCGCAAGGATCCGGAATCCGTCTGGATGCTGGCCGGCTTCGCCGCGATGACGGGAGTCGCCTTGATCCACGTCTTACGATTTATGCAGATTCCGTTGCTGTCGAATTGGGCGATTGCCGCCCTGCCGTTCCTGCAAAGCATGCCGCCCGACCTCATCTTCTGGGGCCTAATGCTGTTCGTCGTATGCATCGTCCGCGTCATTATTTATCGATTCGGGGCGATGAACCGGCAGTTGACGGACTTCAACCGTTCCCTCGAACGGCTCGTCGCGGAGCGGACCGCCGAGCTGCGGCAGAGCACGGAGGAGCTGGAGACCGCGAACGCGAGGCTGTCCGCTTCGATGAGAGAGACGGCGGAGGCGATGGCGGAGACGATGGTGCTGGAGGAGAGAAGGCGAGTGACAGGGACGATTCACGATTCGATCGGCCACGTGCTGACAGCTACCGTCGTGCAGCTCGAAGCGGCCAGGAGACTGATCGACCGGAACGTGTCTCTCTCCTTGGAGAAGCTCCAAGCCTCTCAGGACCTGGTTAGCAAGGGGCTCGACGAGATTCGCTCGTCCGCCCGGCTGACGCAGGACAATACGGTCCCCTTCGACCTGCCGACTTCAATGGCGAACTTGATTCGGGATACCCGTGCGCTGACCGGCATCCACATCGTCAGCCGGATCGGAGAGCTGCCGGACCAACTGTCTACCCTTCAGAAAAGAGTGCTGTATCAAGCGCTCCAAGAAGGCTTGACCAATGGCATTCGGCACGGCGCGAGCAAGCGATTCGAATTCGATCTCTACGCGGCGGAAGACGTCGTCCTCTTCCGTCTGTCCAATGACGGAAGAACGTATTCGTCTTCCGACTTCGGATTCGGCTTGAAAGCCATGGCCGAGAGAGTCACCCAGCTCGGCGGCACGATGAAGGTCGAACCCGGCGATCCCGGGTGCATTCTGGAGCTAAGACTGCCTGTCGCAGCAAAGGCTGAGCTGAATCCTTCTGCAATCGATTAACCCTAAGTTTCTATTCCGCGTTCCGCACTCCTTAAAACCCATACGCGTATCCAAGCCGCCATCCGATTTCTCCCCGAACAATCTGGGCAAACTATCCACCAAGCATGTCCTGAGCAAATGTTCAGGCGGATACCTGCCCATACGGACGACAGAGGAGATCTCTCATGAATACGGCGGATCGGCAAAAAGTGGTGGAAAGCGTGCCCCAACGGGGTTTTTTCGGTCATCCGAAGGGGTTGTTGACGTTATTTTTTACGGAGTTCTGGGAACGCTTCTCGTATTATGGCATGCGGGCCATTCTCGTTTATTATATGTACTACGAAGTGAGCCGCGGCGGGCTGGGCTTCGCGGAGGACACGGCGCTCGCCATCGTGTCGATCTACGGCTCCCTTGTCTATATGTCCGGCGTGATCGGCGGTTGGCTGGCGGACCGGATATTCGGCGCCTCTCGAGCGGTGTTCTACGGCGGCGTCTTGATCATGACCGGCCATATCGCGCTGGCCTTCCCCGGCCATGCCGGTCTGTTCTTCCTCTCGATGGCGCTCATCGTACTTGGCACGGGGCTGCTCAAGCCCAACGTGTCCAGCATCGTCGGCGAGATCTACGACGAACGGGACGTTCGCCGCGACGCGGGCTTCAGTATCTTTTACATGGGCATTAATCTGGGCGGCTTTCTCTCTCCATTGATCGTCGGCAGCGTCGGAATGGACAACTTCCATGCCGGCTTCGCGATCGCCGCGGTCGGCATGCTCGCAGGACTGATCGTGTTCGTCGCCACCCGCAAGCGCTACCTCGGCCTGGCCGGCACGATCGTCCACAATTCGATGAACGGCCCGGAGCGCCGCCGCGTGCTGCTGCGCATCCTTTTCGCCGCCGCGGTGATCGCCGTCTTGCTGCTCGTCGCCGGCTCGTTCGGCCTGCTCACGCTGGACAGCTTTATCGACCTCGTGGGTATCCTCGGCATTGTCATTCCGGCTGCCTACTTCGTCGTGATGTACCGAAGCCGGCAGACGACGCCGGTCGAGCGCTCCCGCCTGCTCGCCTACATCCCGCTGTTCGTCGCCTCCGTGCTCTTCTGGGCGATCGAGGAGCAAGGCGCGACCATTCTCGCCAATTATGCGGACAAGCGGACGCAGCTCGACATCGCGGGGATTCACCTGAATCCCGCCTGGTTCCAGTCGCTGAACCCGCTGTTCATCATCGTATTCTCTCCGCTGTTCGCGTGGCTGTGGATCAGACTCGGCGACAGGCAGCCCTCCATCCCGCGGAAATTCTCGCTCGGGCTGCTGCTGGCGGGGTTGTCTTTCCTCGTCATTCTGCTGCCCGCTTCCTTCGGCGGTCCAGGCTCGCTTGTGAATCCGCTGTGGCTGGCGCTGAGCTACCTCATCGTCGTGCTCGGGGAGCTGTGCCTGTCGCCGGTCGGATTATCCGCTACGACGAAGCTTGCTCCACTCGCCTTCTCGTCGCAGATGATGAGTCTGTGGTTCCTGTCCAATGCCGCCGCGCAAGCCGTCAACGCGCAGATCGTCCGGTTCTACTCCGCGGAGAACGAGACGGCTTACTTCGGCGTGATCGGCTGCGTCGCCATCGTGCTCGGCGTCATCCTGTACATGCTGGCTTCGCGCATCCTGCGTTCCATGCAGGGCATCCGATAGACGAGACGCCGGTCGCCGCGCCATTTCCGCTGCCAATAGCTATGAAAATCCCCTCAGAACGGAGCATTCCGTTCGAGGGGATTTCAATATCCGTGGCCCACAGATGGAAACGTGTGTAAGCCCCAAGCGCAAAATGGGATGAAGCAGAAAACGCTGCTCCATCCCATTTTCACATGCTCGTATGCCTCGCTATTCTAACGTGCGAACTTGATTTTCCCCCCGCACATTCTGCCGCAGCACCCACATGAAGTAGAGCGCTTTGGCGGCTTTGGCGCGGGTGACCACGGTCTTCGGCTCGAACGCCGTTCCGTTCGCCATCCGGCCCCTGGCGATGCCGGCCTCCGAGCGGATCAGGCCGAGCTCGTACGCTTCCTTCGTCTTCGCGAATCGCTCGGGTGCGATGGACGCGGTGTCTGTCAGCTGCCCGAAGGAGACGAGCGGGTAGTACATCGCCCCTCTCGTTCCCGAATCGAGATTGGGATCATAGCCGGGATCGCCTGGAACGAGGGCGGTGCCGTTATAGTCGGTCATGAACCGCGGCTTGTCGGCGGGGAAACGCGCGCGATAAGCGTCGGCCAACATCGCGGCCATCGTCTCGCGAGTCAGCTCGCTGTCCGGGTAGTCGGCGATGGACGAAGCTTGTACGCCGAATGCGAGCGACAGGGCCTCCTTGAACGCGGACACGGTCATCGCATCGTTCGGGCAAAAATTGCCCCGCAAATCCTTGCGCATGACGCCCAGCTGGATGAGCTTCTCGATCTGGTTGCGATAGTAGGCGTCCGGACCTGTCGTCGTATCCCGCGTCATCTCGGGGAAGACTGCCGTCCAATCGCCTGTCGCAGCCGCTTCTCTAACTGCCGGCAGCAGATAGGACGAGATAGCGGCAGCCGTGGTATCCCCAGCTTCGCCCAGCCGGACGAGCTCGGTCGCGATGATGCGCGCGAATGGCTTGGCGAGCGCCTCTTTGTAGTGCGTGCCGTCGATCTTGCCCGCGGGGTGGCCATTGGCGTAGCTGCCGTCGTTGGTCTTGCCCGGCGTCTCGCCGGCTTCGATCGACATGACGATGGCGGACACGGCTTCCGGTCCGGAGTCGTTGTAAAACTTGAGGCTCTCCGCATTGAGATCGATCAGCGTGATCCCGTCGGCTTCGGCCAGGCGCTTCATTAACGCGGGGAACCGGCGGGCGACGAAGGAATTCGTAAATACGCCGGAGATCGAATCGCCGTCGACTCTGGACATCGGCGTGACCATGACCGGGATCAGGCCGCGCGCGCGGATGGCCGGGAGGTACAGCTCCGTCACATATGTCGCGTACATCTCTTCAGTCGACCCGCGCCCGAAGCGCCGGAATTCGTCGTAGCTCTCGTCGTTGTGTCCGAACTGGACGAGGATATAGTCGCCGACGCGGCCCTCGAGCAGAATCTCGTTCAGGCGGCCTTCCCAATAGGCATTTTTGAACGAGCGTCCGCCCATCGAATAGTTGACGACGTTCACCCGTTCCGCATCGAAAAGCGCTCCGATGATCTGTCCCCAGCCGCTCATGGGCGCTTCGTCGAAGGTGTACGTCTTGACCGTCGAATCCCCGAGCAGGAAAAGATTCGGCAAGCGCTCCTCCTCTCTCGTCTGCGGAGGCTGCGGTTCGAGCGCGATCTCCGCCAGTCCGACGGGAACGCCGATCTCATTCGGCTCGATCTCGATTTCAATCGCATCCCGTCCGTTGACGTACGTGTACGTCCACTCACGGCCCGCGGCCTCGGCCTTGAAGCGGATCGGCAGCAGCCTGGCCGCATCCCACTCCCCGTCCTGGAGCAAGCGGTCGCCGTGCATACCGGATACGGTCACGGTCGCTTGCGCGACGTCCGATGTCAGTTTGACGCGGATACGATAAGCGCCCGGCGGCGCATGGAACCGGAACGCCATGCCGTAGCGGTTGTATTCGTCGCTCTCGAAGCTCGGTTCGGCGTCGAATGCCGTTTCCACGATGGAGAAGCCCCTGCCGTCCGACCGGATGCCCGCGGTATGTACGGTCCTGGGCGGCAGCGCGCAGGTTTCCTCGACGAATCCGTATCCGACGACGGGATCGTAGAGCGGCGCGCGCCTCTCCGCGTCTGGCGTTACGGCCACATACCCGGGCTTGATTTGGTCGGTAAAATTAAACTTTAGCGCAAGCTCCGTCATGGGCGTGATGCCTCCTTAATGCTGTCCGCCGACCCGCGCCGACACGCGAAACCAGTCGACCTCTATATGCCCGCCTCCGGAACCTGAAGCGAACAAGCCTAGCTTGGCGCCGACCCAGTGACCTTCCGAAGCCTGAAACGCCTTTGTCTGGATCGCCTCATAGGACGCGCCATCGTCCAGACTGTAGCTGTAAACGAAGCTGGCATCTGCCGAAACCTCGACCCGCAAACGGACGATCTCCGTCCCGGTCAGCGGCAGCGACCACAGCTCGGTTTCCCCTACCTTGTCGCCTGCAGCGAGATAGAGGGTCAGCGGAAGCTCCCCGGCATCGTCGGCAATCCGCGAAGATCCGGCGGCCCCGACAGCCGTGTCTCCAGCCGCCGCACGCCCTGCCTCTCTTCGCACAGCCAGGCAGCTGTACCGATAGCCGAACACGATCAGCCCGCCGCTATCGCCAACTTGAAGCCCCGTCGCATCCACCAGGCATTCGGCCGCAAACGCCGGCGCCGGAAACTTCTGCATGAGCAGATTCGGCGCCATGTACAGTCCGGCATTCTCCCCGGACCGTGCCGCGGCATGCAGCCGCATATAGCCCGGCCGCGCCGACAGACTATGCCAGCGCACGTCCGGATTGGCCTGCCACTGCCATTGCAGCCCAAGCTGCGGCGCATCGAATTCGTCCGACGCGGCCGGCATCTCTACCGCGCACGCTTCGCCCACATTCGGCTTGCGATAGCGCAGCACCGGCTGTCCGATCGCTTCGCCGGCCCGTCGCTCGCCCATGACCGGCCAGCCGTCTTCGCTCCAGCTCATCGGCTGCAGATGCACGACCCGGCCGTACGGCCCCTTGTCCTGGAAATGCAAAAACCACGACTCGCCCGACGCCAGCTCCACCCAGCCGCCTTGATGCGGACCGTTGACCTCCGTTTCGCCTTGATGCAATACGATCCGGTCCTCGTACGGCCCCCAGACGCTCGCCGAGCGGAACACCGCCTGCCACCCCGTCGCGACGCCGCCCGCAGGCGCAAAAATATAATAATAGCCGTCGCGCTTATAGAACTTGGGCCCCTCCAGCGTCGGATGCTTGTCCGTCCCGTCGAAGACGATCCGGCCCTCGCCCAGCACCCTCCGGCCGTCCGCCGACATCTCGCAGACGTTCAGCTTGTGCTTGATGCCGCTGCGGCTGTGCGCGTAAGCATGGATGAGATACGCCCTGCCGTCCTCGTCCCACAACGGACAGACATCGATCAGCCCCTTGCCCGGCTTAACTAGATGCAGCGGCTCCCATTCCCCGGCGGGATCGTCCGCGGTCGTCATCAGGATGCCGACGTCGGGATCGCCGTAGTAGATCCAGTACTTGCCCGCATGGTAGCGCAGGCTCGGCGCCCAGACGCCGCCCCCGTGCTGCGGCGCATCGTACCCGGACAACGGCATGCGGGGCACGGCATGGTTGATCAGCCTCCAGTTGACCAGGTCTCGCGAATGCAGAATCGGCAGCCCGGGCACATGCCCGAAGCTCGATGCCGTCATATAGAAGTCGGACCCGACCCGGATGACGTCCGGATCCGAATAATCCGCGTGCACGATCGGATTGAGATAAGTGCCGTCGCCCTGATCGGGCACCCACGGATGCTGCGTCACGCAAGAACCTCCTTTATGCTGCGAAATGACTGCCCCGACCGACTACGCCTGCGCTAAATAACGCTCGACCTCGAGCGCGCACAGCAGCAACGGACCGATGCCCATATAGTGATCCGAGACGATCGCTTCGGAAATGTAGTAGTCAAACGTGCCGTTGCGGTCCTTGCTTAAGCCCGCGCCGTTGCAGATCCGGTGCAGGTGCACGCCGTCCGCGTCCTCTGTCACGAGCCGCTCCTGGATGCCCTGCCAGCCTTTGAGCATCGCTTCGCGGAAGCCGCCGCTCAGATAGCCGAGCCGCAGCGCCTTGGCCATCGCGTACACGAACATAATGCTCCCCGACGCCTCGAGGTAATTGCCTTTGCGATCCCCCTGATCGAGCACCTGGTACCACAGGCCGCTGGCCGGATCCTGCACGCGGACCAAGGCATGGCACATCCGTTCGAAAATGCCGATAATCGTGCCGCGCTTCGGATGCGCGACCGGGATGTGATCCAGGCAATCGACGACCGCCATCGCATACCAGCCCATCGCCCGGCTCCAGAAGTTCTTCGACAGGCCCGTGCTCGCGTCCGCCCACTCCTGCTCGCGCGCTTCGTCCCAGCCATGGTAAAGCAGTCCCGTCCGCGGATCGCGCGTCCGGCGTTCGACCAGCAACAGCTGGTGCGTGACTTCGTCCGTCAGCTCCGGGCGTTCCATCACCCTGGCATACTCCGCCAGAAAAGGCGAAGCCATATACAAGCCGTCCAGCCACATCTGGAACGGGTAGATCTTCTTGTGCCAGAAGCCGCCCTCCGACGTGCGGGGCTGCCCGATCAGCTGGGTCGCGAGCGTGTCCGCCGCTTTGGCGTACCGCGCATCGCCGCCGCGTGCCAGCAGCGGAAACAGATTTTTGCCCTGATTGATCTGGTCGAGGTTGTACTCCTCCAGCGAATAAGTGGCGATCGTGCCGTCCGCGGCGATATAGTGGTCCATATGCCGGCGCATAAATTCAAAATAACGCTCGTCGCCGAGCTGCTCGCCCGCCCGCGCCATCGACATCAGCAGCATCCCCGGGACGTATGCCCAGCGTTCGAGCGGATATGGATGGTATCCGTCTTCTCCGCACTGCCGCATAATCGTGTCCGCAACTCTCTTCGATAAGGCTGCCGCCCGTTGTGTCAAAACTTCAGTCGCCATGGTTTATTCCCCTCTCTTCGTATCGGGCGATGCCGCCTGCAGCTCTTCCTGCAGCCAGGCATACGCCGGTTCCCCGTGAATCTCATGCCCGCCCGTGAAAAAGTCGGCCTGCACCGCGTCCACTGCGCCAACGTCGGCATAGATGCGCTTCAACTGTTCGTAAGCCTTGAGCGCCGGCTCGCGCGGGAATACGCGGTCGGCATCGCCTGACTCCAGGAACAGGCCTCTCGGCGCGATCAGCCCGAGCAGGTCCGGCATCTCCGCTTCCGGCAGCAGGCCGGGGACGTAATTGTCGAGGCAGTGATTGCGATCAAGGATGCTCTCCCCGAACAAGCTCGCGTACCCGCTGATTACGGCGCAGCGCACGCGCGGATCGAGCGCCGCCGCGAAGCCCGCCACGAGGCCGCCGCCGGAGATGCCCATGATGCCGATGCGCGACGCATCCACCTCGGCGCGGCTCTGCGCGTAGTCGATGGCCGACCTCGTCTCGCGTACCCGCAGGCCTGCGATCGTGCGCCCGGTCATCAAGAGGTGAACCGCCAGCCGGAAGCACGAGGACTGGCCCGGCCCCTGCGTGATGTCCTCCGCCAGCCTGCGGTCGCCAAAGCCCGCCAGCTCCGGCGCGATCGCGACGAATCCGTGCCGGGCGAGCGATACGGCGAAGTCCTTGTGCAGCCCAGGCGCGCCGGCCCGCTCGCGGCCGTCCGGCTCCAGGCCGACGATCTCGCGGGCGCCGTAGCCATGGCCGTGCAGGGCGATGACTGCGGGCAGCCGCGCTGCCTTCGAGCCCGCGCCCGTCGGCACGAGCACGTACGTGCGCATCCGCAGTCCTTCGACCGTGCCGATCTCCACGAGCTCGCGCATATAGCCGTCGCACGCGACTTTTTCCAGCAGTTGCGGCTTCGGAGCGTCCCCGGCATCCGGAAATCCGCCGAGAAGTCTGCCGAATGTTTCAATCAACTTCCGTCTCGCCTCTTCCGTCACCGGCAGGCCGCGCGCCTCCCGTTTCTCCGCCGCCTGACGCTTCAGCGCGTCCAGATATGGCTCCAGCCTCATCGCGGTTCACGTCCTTTTCTCATCAACAACCTGCTATTCTCATCAACAGCCTTCGCTCAATACCCTTCCGGATGCCAGCCGCCGAAAATCTCGATGATCCGGTAATCCGCCGCCTCCGCCGCGGACAGCTGCCGCGACCAAGCGACCCGCGCTTCCGGAACGGCACCCGGCCCGCTGCTCGCGAACTCCTCGTACCGGCTCGTCCCCTCGCGGTCCGGCTGACCCCAATTGTGCCAGCCCTCCGCCGACACCGAGCCGTCCATGACCGTCCGGATGAACGCCACATGCGCGAACGGACGCCACGGCCGGCCGAGGTAGACGTCCCGCACGCCCTCGCCGCTCGTAATCTTGCAGTCGAGGAACACGTACCCGAACCGCGTCCCCTCCGGCGTCGAGGCGGCGGTAATATAACCGCGCGACCGCTTGTTGTGCAGTGTGCACCGGTCGAATACGGCAGTAGCCGCGCCGAAGATATAATCGACGTCCCCTTCGATATAGCAGTCGTTGTAATATTGCAGGCCCTGGCCCGTGTAAAGCGTATCCTGGTCGCCCAGCAGCGCGGCGTTGCGGAAGACGGCCCGGCCCGCGTCGACGAAGGCCGCGACGGCTTGGCCGGTGCCCGGACCGGACGCGTTGCGAATCGTGAGATTCTCCGCCGTGAACGATTCGGCGAATACGTTCAGCGTACCTGATCGAAACGTGCCGAGCGGCTGTCCGTCGGCACCCAGCGTATGGGCGTTGTCCGACCAGGTCAGAATCGTGCGATCCCGGTCCTCGCCCAGCAGCAGAATCGGCGGTGCGTCGGCCGGAATCGTGACTTTTTCTTCATATACGCCAGGCTTAATACGAATCGTGACCGGCGCGCCGCCCGCGTCCGCGAGCGAATCGACGGCATCCTGAAGGCGGCGATAATCGGCGTCTCCTTGCGCAGCTACAGTGATCAACACGGCTGAACTCCTTTCCAATGCGAACCTTATTCATTATAATCTAGGATCAAGAACCGCTGTCCGGAAACGGAGGAAAATCGAATGTCCGCTTCGATGGACGCCACGCCCAAATATTTTGTGGAAAACGGCAGCGTCAGCATTCAGCGCATCAAGCGCCACGGCGCGACCGCGATGCCGCGGCCGCACAGCCACGACGCCGTGGAGCTGTATTACCTGCTGGACGGCGAGCGCGTCTACTTCGTCGACGGCAAGGTGATCACGCTGCGCAAAGGCGAGCTGATCGCCATCGCCGGCGGCGTCATCCATTCGACGGCCAGCTCCGAGATCGCCGAATTCGAGCGCGTCCTCATTCACTACGATCCGTCCGCGCTGCCCGGCGCGCTGCGCGGCCAAGTGCTGTTCGAGGCGGGCGAATCGTGCCGCGTCTTCGCGCTCAACCTGCGCGAGCGCGAGGAAGCCGAGCGCCTCATGCGCCGGATGCTGGAGGAATGCACGCTGGCAAGGCCATATTACGAGCCGTGCTGCGTGTCGCTGCTCGCGGAGCTCGCCATCCTGCTCGGACGCGCCGAGCGGTCGGCGGCGGCCGGCGCATCCCGCGACGCGCTGCATGCGAAGGTATCGGAGGTCGCCGAATACTTGCAGCGGCATTACCGCGAATCGCTGACGCTGGCGGATACGGCGAAGCACTTCTACCTGAGCAGCTCGTACCTGAGCCGCGTCTTCCACCGGCTGACCGGCTTTCATTTCCGCGAATACATCCTTCATCTTCGCGTCCGGGAGGCCCAGCGCCTGCTCGCCCATACCCGCAAGCGCATCTCCGACGTCTCGCTCGACGTGGGCTTCGAGCATCTGTCGCACTTCAACAAAGCGTTCAAGCAGGCGTGCGGGCTGACGCCCATGCAGTACCGCAAGTTCGCCAAGGCCGACCCGGCTAGACAAGCCGAGATCTAGCGGATATCCGTGTTCGTGCAGGCGTGAAGCCGGATCTCGGGCTCGTTCGCGACGCGCAGCCGAAGGCCCCGCAGCGTCAGCCGGTCGGCATGGCGCGCGACGACGCCGCTGGCCGTTTCCGCCGTGAAGCCTTCTACGGTCAAGCCTTCGAGCGGCAGCTCGGGCAGGCCATTGATCAGCAGCGCCGTCTGGGCGCCGACGCAGGTCAGATCGCGAAGCGTGATATTGCGAATGACCGGCGTCTCCTCCGTCACTTCGTACGTCTGCTCGTCGTAACCCTCCGAGCCTTCCTTGCCCGCGTAGAACAGATGGAACGACACAGCTTCGAGCGGAATGCCGGACATATGGATGCGCTCGATGACGATATCCTCCACGACGCCGCCCCGGCCGCGCGCGCTCTTGAAGCGAATGCCGATATCCGTATTCATAAATAGGCAGTCGGAGACGCGCACCGCCCGGACACCGCCCGACATCTCGCTGCCGACGACGACGCCCCCATGCCCGTGATACACCGTGCAGTCGCGGATCGTCACGAATTCGCACGGCAGTCCGCGCCGCCGCCCTTCCTCGTCCTTGCCCGACTTCAGGCAGATCGCGTCGTCGCCGACGTCGAACGTGCTGCGCTCGACGAGCGCGTGCCGGCACGACTCCAGGTCCAGCCCGTCGCCGTTCTGCGAATACCAGGGATTGAGTACGCGGATATCCCGTACCGTCGCTTGCTCGCAATCCATGAGGTGCAGGCACCAGGCCGGCGAATTTTGAAAGGTCGGCCCTTCCAGCAGGACACGCTTGCAGCCGCGCAGGCTGAGCAATGCCGGACGCAGATGCGCCCGCGCGGGAACGTACGCCTCGGGCTCCGTAACGCCCTGCTCGCGCAGCCGGCGGACGATCGCTTCCCCGTCCCGCGCCTCGGCGGATGGCCACCACAACTCGCCGCCTTCGCTCAGCGCGCCGCCCGACTGAACCAGCTTGCGCCACTGGTCATCGGTCATCTTGAACCGCTTGACCGGGCGCCAGCCTTCGCCGCTGCCGTCGAACACGCCGCTGCCCGTGAACGCGATGTCCTCGAGCGCTTCGCCGTCCAGCGGCGACAGGCATCGCACCGCCGACTGGCCCTCGTACTGGGTCGCGACCAGCGGATACAGAGCAGGGTTCGCCTCGAAGCGCACGATCGCGCCCGCCTCGGCGTGGATCGCAAGCCGGCTGCGCAGCCGGAGCGGCCCCGTGCGCCATATGCCCGCCGGGATGCGCACGGTGCCACCGCCCGCATCGGCGCAGTCGTCGATCGCGCGCTGCAGCGCGTCCGTGCACAGCGCGAGCGGATCGGGCGCCTCGACGTAGTCCGCGAGCGAGTACGTCCGGTCCGGGATGTCCGGCAGCGCGGGGATTGGGTACGCTTGGTCCCGGTGTTTGACTTGATCTCGGTGTTCGGCTTGTTCTTGGTGTTTGGCTTGACTTGGTGTCGCCTTGATTGGTGTAGTCAACTGCGTCTCCCCTCCCTTAGGCGTCCGCCGGCTCATAGTCGAACCAGTCGAAACACGCGTAGTTGTCGAATTCGATGTCTTGGCCGGCCTCGCCATCTGCCTCCCGGCTCGCCGCATACATCCCGATGTAGGCGCCGGTGAACCCGCCTGCAATATCGGTGCTCAGCGTCGTGCCATCGACGTCGCCGAGCAGCGCCCTCCACTCCGCCGATCCCGGCTCCCGCCAGCTGAACGCATACCGCTGGCGGTCCGCCGAAGCGCGCAGCTCCAGCGCTTCGCCTGCGAACGGGACCGACGCCAGCAGCGTCTCTTCGCCCCGTCGCCGCTGCGTCAGCCGAAGCTCCGTGCCCGCTCCCGCGTCGTCGCCAAAGCTGCCGTACGTGAAACGGAACTGATTGTCCGCGTTCTGCAGCAGTACGAGCCCCGCCTCGTCGCCTTCCGACTTCGGCGCGAAGCGCATCGCGGTCGCCGCAGCGAACGACATATGCTGCTGCCTGCGGCCCACGAACGCCGGATTGTCGTCCCGCGCGATCGACACCGGCTTCAACGCGAGCCGAAGCGAGCCCGGCTGCGCCTCGAGGCTCCAGAACGCGCCGCGCGGCGTGCGGATGAAGTTCCAATGCGGCGCGAGCGCCGGCGCGTCGAAGTCGTCCCGCACGGGAGCCGCTGCATACGGCGTCTCCGGGAGATCCGGTGCGGCGCCTTCGAGCTCCACGACGCCTTTGCCCGGATTGACGACCGGCCAGCCGTCCTCCCACGCGACGGGCACAAGGAACGTTTCCCGCCCAAGATTGCGATAGTAGCCGCCATAAGGACGAGACGCGAGGCACACCATCCACCAATCACCTTTTTGCGTCTCGATAAACTCGCCGTGGCCGACGTTCACGATCGGATAGCCGCGCCCCAGATGGCGGTGCGTCAGGATCGGATTGCCTTTGTGCCCCTCGAACGGCCCGATCGGCGAGCTGCTGCGCGCGATCGTGATCGCATGCGTGTGTCCCGTGCCGCCCTCGGCGATGGCGAGGTAATACATGCCGTCGATCTTGTACAAATGCGGCCCTTCTTGCGCATGGGCGACCTTGAGCGCGCCACGCCAGAGGCTGGCCTTCGGTCCGACGAGCCGTCCGCTTGCGACGTCCAGCTCCTGCAGCCAAATGTCCATTTCCTTCGCGTACTGCTGGCCCTCCGGCGGTCGCCGGTTGCCGGTATAGTAGACTTTGCCGTCGTCGTCGAACAGCAGCGACGGATCGATGCCCGGCGCGTCGTCCAGCCACACCGGATCGGACCAGCTGCCGGCCGGATCGGTCGCCGTGACGTAGAAGTTGCGGCATTCGAGATCATTCGTGACGAACGTCGTGATCATGTAGAACACGCCCTCGTGGTAGCGAATCGTAGGCGCCCAGATTCCTTTGGAGGGTAGAACGCCGTTCAGGTTCAGCTGGGAAGGGCGATCGAGCACGTGGCCGAGCTGGCGCCAATGGACCAGGTCCTTGCTGTGGAAGATCGGCACGCCCGGATAATACTCGAAGCTCGAGGTGACCAGATAATAGTCTTCGCCGACCCGAATGGCCGACGGATCCGGATAAAATCCGGGAAGAACGGGATTGCGGAACGTGCGCATGCTGCGGCCTCCATTGCCTGACATTGAAGAAGCAGCTTTAGTATAGTTGAAGAAAACGTTAAAATATTGGCATTTGCGTGCTCATTTTTAAAATTTTTATACTTTCTTGTCCTTGAACCTCAGCTTACCCTGCAATAGGCAGTTAACAATCGCCTCGACTTCCATTATAGTAAGTCTACAAAGGAGCGAATGGTCATGAACGGGGAAAGACGGCTGAAAATCCGGTTTTTTATGAGTTTGACGTTAATCTCGATTTGTTCGGTGCTCGTGCTGGCTACCGCCCTTTTCTTCTGGTTCCGCGGCAAAACGATCGATTACGTCAACAAAGCCAACGATAGCGTGTTGCTAAACACGGAGACGGTGTTCGCCAAATATATGGATTCGGTGCAAAACTATACGCTCGCCTTCTACCGCCACCCGAACATCAATTCGGTCATGCAGAGCGGCGACAGCAGCTGGAGCGACCAGCTGTTCAGCGCGCTCAGCCAGATCAAGGGGACGCTCACCGTCAACCCTTATCTTGAAAACGCTTATATCATGGGCGCGAACGGTCCGGTCATGATGTTCGAAAACAATCCGCTGAGCGAAGCGTCTAAGCAAGAGCTGTTCGAAAAGATCCGCGACGGCTTGATCAAGGATTCGCCCTTCCTGTGGACCGCGACGCTCAACAACGGCGACAAGGAAACCGTCATGCTGACGTATTACAACGACAAGGTGTACGCGAGCAGCGAATACACCGGCGCCATCGCGATCTCGACCAATCTGAGCAAGCTTCAGGAGAACATCTTCTCGGACGTCGCGGACAGCGATACGCGCTACGCCGTACTAAGCCCCGAAGGCGCCGTCTTGATGCAAAGCGGTCCGCCCGGCGACGACTACGACGAAGCGCTGCTGCGGAAGATCGTCGGCGGACGCAGCGCGTCCGGCACGCTCGTCTGGAAGCCGGACCGCGGACCCAAGCAGCTGATCACGTATCGACTGGCCGCCAAGCAGAATCTCTGGTATTTGTCGGAGACGTCTTACCGCAACAGCATTCGCGACATCTCCAATGCCCTCGTGCTCTTGATCGCGCTGTGCGTCGTCCTCGCGGCGGCCGCGGCGGGGGTGGCGGCATTCGTGTCGCATCGGATGTACAAGCCGATCGGCGCGCTGTTCGGCAACATCCGCAGCCTGTCTGGCGAGCGTCTCGCCTTCGCGGGCGCGGACGGCTTCGAGGAGGCGAACCGGGAGCTTGAGCGGATCGCCGGCCGGTTCGGCGAGCTCAAGCGCGAGAACGAGGACAGCGCGCTGCTGTCCTGGCTCACGACGCCGTACCGCTCGGGCGAAGCGGTGCCTTCGGCGCTGCCGCTCTTGCAGGGCGGCGGCCCCGGCAGCGCGGCCTTCCGCGTCGCTGTGCTGCGGCTGGACGAGCGCATCGGCGAAGCCGAGGCGATGACCGATGCCGAGCGGATGGCGCGGCTTCGCGATCTGCCGCGGGCTGTCGAAGCGCTGTTCGAGGGCGCCTGCGCGTGCCGCGGCTTCTTCCCGGGCCCGGCGACGGCCGTGCTGATCGTAAGCGAAGCGCGCGAAGGCAGCTTCGGCGACCAGGGCATCGCCCGCGAGCGCTGGGAGCAGCTCGAGCAGCTGGTCCGCGCTTGGCCGGGGACCCAAGGTGCGCTTGGCGTCAGCCGGCTGTCCGCCGATCCATCCCAGCTGAAGGCGCTGTACGAGGAGGCGAGAGACTGCCTGCAGTACATGAAGTTCCAGTACCGGACGCCGGTCGTCTATGCGGAGGACGCCTCGCAGCTGTCGGACGCGCCGATGCCCGATCAGGCGCTCGAGGCCGTGCTGCAGGTCGTCCGCGAACAGAAGCACGAGCTGATCCCGCGCGCGGTGGAGCGCGTGCTCGCCGAAGCTGGCGGCTACCGCGCGGAGCAGGCGACGATCGCGCTGTCGCGGATCGCCTCGGAGCTGTCCGCGATCGCGGATACCGGCGCGGCCGGCGGCATCCCGCGGCACGCCGACTTCCTCGAGCTGTACCAGCGTATCTGGAACTTCGCCGGCTACGAGGAGCTAAGAGCGTGGCTTGAACAGCTCAGTTTCAGAGCCTACGAGAAATTAAAGGAACGCAACGCAGTGCAAACGCGCGACGTCGCCGGAGAAGCCATCGCCCATATCCGCAAGCATTTCGCCGATCCGATGCTATCGCTGAACGCCCTGGCGGACAAGCTCGCGATCAGCCCGCCGTATCTCAGCCGCCTGATCACCGAATCGACCGGCAGCAGCTTTCCCGACTTCGTCAACCTCGTCCGGCTGGAGCATGCGCGCTCCCTGCTCGTGGACGAACTCGAGCTGGACATCCGCACCGTCGCGGAGCGGTCGGGCTACGGCAGCAGCACGTACTTCACGACCTTGTTCAAAAAGCGGTACGGCATGACGCCGACGAAGTGGCGGCTCAACCATATCGTGCAGCAGAGCGAATGACTGCAAGCCACGATTGACCGCAAGCGTCGCATGTCTCGCTTGACCGCAAGCTTCGCATGTCCGCATGCCCGCATGACTGCATGCCCGCATGACCGCGAGCCCCGAATCCGCGCCGGATCCGGGGTTTTCGTTTTTTTGAGCGATTTCATTTTTTTGAAGGCCGGCTACGCTTCGATTTTTTAAGCGATTTCATTTCTTTGAGATGGCGCTTTTCCGCCAGGGTGAATAAGCTTGGGTCAGTAAAGCGCTTTCGGTCCACGCATCGATGCGAAGCTGCTTGCGCACCATCCATCAACCGCATGACAAGGAGTGAATCTCGATGACGGAAAAGGCTTATCCGGCGCCCAAGGCGCGGGAGCGAAGCAAATGGCTGCGGTCGCTGCGCAACGACAGCTCGCTGTTCCTGCTGGCGCTGCCAGGCGTGATCGCGCTGATCCTGTTCGCTTATTTGCCGATGAGCGGGCTCATCCTCGTATTCAAAAATTACAATTTCAACGGCGGCATCTTCGGCAGTCCCTGGGCGGGCTTCGACAACTTCGACTTCTTCTTCTCGAGCATGGACAGCGCCATCCGGGCGACGCGCAATACGGTCATGCTGAACGTGCTGTACATGCTGACCGGCACCTTCTTCTCGGTAGCGCTTGCCATCGCGCTGAATGAGCTGCGGAGCAAAGGCTATATCAAAATTACGCAAAGCGTCATGTTCTTCCCCTACTTCATCTCGTGGATCGTCATCGGCGCCATCCTCTTCTCCCTGCTCGACTTCGAAAAGGGGATCGTCAACCGCATGCTGGAAGGCATCGGCTTGCAGCCGGTCGACTGGTACGCGCATCCTTGGTTGTTCGTCGTCGTCCTCGTGCTGGCGAACATCTGGAAAAGCGCCGGCCACGGCGCCATCATCTACTACGCGGTGCTCCAGGGCGTCGATACGTCCTACTACGAGGCGGCCCGCATCGACGGCGCGTCCCGTTGGCAGCTCATCACCAAGATCACGCTTCCGATGCTCATTCCTTCTATTATATTGCTCACGCTGCTCGGCATCGGCGGCATGCTGAAGGGCGACCTCAGCATGATCATGGGCGTCACGTTCCTCAATCCGCTGCTGCTGCCGACGACCGATATCATCGACGTCTTCGTATACCGCACCGCGATCCGCTCCGGCGAATTCGGCTTCGCGTCGGCCATTACGCTTTATCAATCCGTGTTCGGTCTCGTGCTCGTGCTCGTCGCCAACAAGCTGGCCGGCTGGTACGACAGAGACAGCAAACTATTCTAGGAGGGACGCGTCATGGCAATCCGGGAAAATCGAACGCTGCTGATTTTCTTCTACGTGTTCATCGGCGTGTTCGCCGCCATCTGCTTGATCCCCTTCATCCTCGCGGTATCGGGCTCGCTCTCTTCGGAGGCCAAGATCGCGGCGAACGGCTACTCTTTTTTGCCCCAGGGCTTAACGCTGGATACGTATAAATTCATGTTCGGCTCCAAATCGGACGAGATCGTCCGCGGCTACCTGAACTCCGTGAGCATCACCGTGCTGGGCACCGTGTCCGCCGTGCTCGTCACGTCCGCCTACGCCTACGTCATCACCGCCAAAGGCTTCCGCTTTCGCGGCGCCTTCGCCTTCTTCGCCTACTTTACGATGCTGTTCAGCGGGGGCACGCTCCCCTGGTACATTTTGACGACCAAGTACTATCACCTGAACGATACGCTGGCGGGGCTGTTCGTTCCCTACTTGCTCAACGTGTTCCTCATGTACCTGCAGGCGAACTATTTCAAAAGCATCCCGCACGAGGTCGTCGAATCGGCGCAGATCGACGGGGCGGGGCATTATCTGATCTTCTTCCGCATCATGCTGCCGCTCGGCCGCGTCGGGCTCGTCACCATCTCGCTCTTCTACGCGCTGCAGTTCTGGAACGACTTTTTCCTGCCGCTCATGCTCGTGACGGACGAAAAGCTGTTTACAATCCAGTACATGATGTACTATATGATGGCTAACATTCAATTCCTGGCTTCGGGGAACGCTTCAAGGATCAGCGGCGCCCTCATCGCGCCTCCGCTCGAGACGGCCAAGCTGGCCATGACCTGCCTCACCGTGCTGCCGATCGCGATCCTGTATCCGTTCCTGCAGCGCTACTTCGTCCGGGGCATCGTCGTCGGCTCCGTCAAAGGGTGACTTGTTGCGCTTCGTTCATAAAAATAAAGCGATTTCATGTTTTTTAAGGCCTTCAAACAGTTGATTTTTAACGCTTTTCACTTTCTTGAGATAGCGGCGGCGGGAATGTAAACGTATTCTGAAATCGCTTCCCGAATCGCCAAAAACAAATCCAGGAGGTCATGTTCCATGGTACGTCGCAATGCTTCCAGGGCGCTGCTTGCCCTCGTCTTCACCCTCACGCTCGTCTTGTCCGCCTGCAGCTCCAAATCGAACGAAGGCGGCGCGGCGGAATCAAGCTCGCCCGCGGCGTCGTCCGCCGCAGCATCTTCGGCGGCTGCATCGTCCGACGCGGGAGATGCGTCTAAAGCCGACTTTTCCGAGCCGGTCAAGCTAAAGCTCGTCTTCTACACCGGCCAGTCCAAGCGCATGGCCGAGCTCGCGAGCAACGAACTGAAGGATCTCGTCAAGAAAGAAATCAACGCCGAGATCGAATACGTCTACCTGCCCTGGTCCGAATACGGCGGCGGCAAGACGGACCTGATGCTCTCCTCAGGCGAAGAGTTCGCTGCGTACACGGACATCAACTATATGTCCAAGTCCGTGTCCAAGGGCTTGTATGCGGACTTGACGCCTTATGTCGATACGTATGCGCCGGATCTGAAGAGCAACGTCGCGGCTGCTTCGTTCGACGCCTTCAAGCTGAACGGCAAGCAGTACGCGATCCCGATGGGCAATCGCGCCGGTTCGGCGGCCTTCTACAGCGCCATGGTGCGCCAGGACCTGCTCGAGGAAGTGGGCATGAAGTCGATCGGCTCGCTCGCGGATCTGGAGCAGTACTACGACAAGGTGCATGCCAAATATCCGGACATGATCGGATTCGCGTCGACGGACGCCACCTACATGCTGATGTATGAATACACCGATCAGAACCTGAACTGGATTAACAACTTCATCGCGGTGAATGAAGCCACCAAGGACGACAAGCTCATCAGCTGGTACGAAACGCCTGAATTCAAAAAGTACGCCGGCATTATGAACGGCTGGTACAAAAAAGGCATCATCCCGAAATACGCCGTCACGAACCAGCCGCAGCTGATGTCCGATTGGAACGCGGGCAAGGCGATGTTCTTCACCGGCACCGCGACCCGTCCGATCGAAGGCATCGCGGGCATCACGAAGGCGGTGCCAACGGCCAAGCTGCAGAACTACTTCCTGAGCAAGAACGGCCGGCCGAAGATCAGCCGCGGCACGTACAACACCGCCTACTTCGTATCGGCCAACGCCAAGCACCCCGAGCGCTACGTCGCCTTCTTCAACCTGCTGCAGAAGAATCAGGAGATGTACGACCTGTTCACCTACGGCATCAAGGACAAGGACTACACGATCGACGAAAACGGCCGCGTGACGAAGCTGACGTCCGACCTCTTCTTCGATGACTGGATGATGATGAACGACAAGTTCATGCGCTTCGAGAAGAGCGTGCCGGACGACTTCATCGAGCAGTACAAGCATTGGGACGACGACGCGATCCTGTCCAAGACGGCCGGCTTCAACTTCGACAATACCGCGGTCAAGAACGAAGAGTCCAAGTTGAACGGCGTGTACACCGAGTTCATGGCGCCGATCTCTAGCGGCTTCGTCGACTATGACACCTACTTCCCGAAGGCGCTAGACAAGCTGAAGGCAGCGGGACTCGACAAGTACATCGCGGAGTACCAGAAGCAGTTCTCCGCTTGGTACGCTAGCAAGCCGAAGTCTTAATCAGCGGAAGACGCCGGACGCACGCCATTTCCACTGCACACAGCTAAAATCCCCTCAGAACGGAACAATCCGTTCGAGGGGATTTCAATTTTGCCTAGAACCAAGCAAAGTCACCGGCACGTCGCACTTCTCCAGTAGGGAGAAGGTGCCGTCTGTTAGTTGGCGGCAAGGGCATCATAACGATAGATCAGCTGCACAACGCCGGAGGAGAACGTTTTTGTATCAACCCGTTCTAAATCCAACCTCTGCTTGATATCGACAAACAGCGGTTTGCCTTCCCCCAACACAACCGGGTGAACGGACAGCCTGAACTCGTCGACAAGCCCTTCGTTTATAAAACTCGTGATCAGACTGGCTCCACCGTATAGCCAGATGTCTTTACCGGGCTTCTTCTTTATTTTGTTTACTTCTTCAACCATGTTGTCGTTGATGAATATGGCGTTGTCGTCCGACGCTTTTTGCGTTCTGGAGAACACGTACTTTTGTTTGCGATGAACCGATGCCCAGACGTTTTTTTCCTCCTCCGATTGATCGCTTCCCGGCACGTATTGTCCCCATAGATCATAGCTCTTTCTTCCATATATAATCGTATCAATCTGATCCAGAAAACGGTCAAAGCCCATCTCCGCGTCCATGATGCACCAATCGACTTCTCCGTTTTTCCCTTCGATATACCCGTCCAATGTAACGGCAAGATCTAAAATTATTTTCCGTGTCATCCTTTGTTGCTCCTCTCTTTAAACTCCCATATTTATTATAGCTTGCGCAAATACGCACCGGTGATCGAGTGCTCGGCGGCTGCCAGCTGGACAGGCGTGCCTTCGAAAACGACTTGGCCGCCGCGGTGACCGCCTTCGGGACCCATATCGATGATCCAGTCGGCGCGCTTGATCACATCCAGATTGTGCTCGATGACGACCACCGTATTGCCCCCGTCGACCAGTCGGTTCATAATGTCCATCAGCCGCGAGATATCGGACATATGCAAGCCGGTCGTCGGTTCGTCCATCACATAGAGACTGCCTTCCTTGTGCAGCTCTCCGGCCAGCTTGATGCGCTGGCATTCGCCGCCCGACAGGGTGCTCAGAGGCTGGCCTAATGTGACGTATCCGAGTCCCACATCCTCAAGCGTCTGCATCTGACGGAGCAACTCCTTCCCGGTGAAAAAGGCCGACGCTTCCCGTACCGTCATCGCGAGGACGTCGCTGATGGATTTTCCTTTCCACTTATACTGCAGCACCTCGTCGCTGAATCGCTTGCCGCCGCATACCTCGCAGGTCGTCCTGATCGGTTCGAGGAAGGCCAGATCTGTGTAGATCATCCCCGTCCCCTGACAATTGGCGCACGCGCCCTTGGAGTTGAAGCTGAACAGGGACGCGCTCACCTTGTTGGCGGCTGCGAACAAGCGGCGGATCTCGTCCATCATGCCCGTGTAGGTCGCCGGATTGGAGCGGATGGACGTGCCCACGGCCGACTGATCGATGACGATCGCCTCCGGATGCACCGGCAGGAAGGCTCCGTTAATGAGCGTACTTTTGCCCGAGCCCGCGACGCCCGTGACCACGGTCAGCACGCCGACGGGGATATTGACGGTCACCTCCTTCAGATTGTGCAGGCTGGCGCCGGCTACGGTCATCCAGCCCTTGGGTACCCTCGTTGACGTTTTCAAAGGCTGACTTTGCTTCATATATCGTCCAGTCAACGTATCCGCACGGAGCAAGCCTGCAAAATCGCCTTCATAGACAATCTCTCCGCCGCGGGTTCCCGCATGAGGGCCGACATCGACGATATGATCGGCGATCTCCATCACCTCGCGGTCGTGTTCGACGACCAGTACGGTATTCCCCTTGTCCCGGAGCTGACGCAGCATGCCGTTCAGACGATGGACGTCCCGCGGATGCAGGCCGACGCTCGGTTCGTCGAAAATGTAGATCATGTCGGTCAGACTGCTGCTCAGATGCCGGACCATCTTGATGCGCTGCGACTCTCCGCCCGACAAAGTCGCGGTGGGACGGTCCAGGCTCAGATAGTCCAGCCCGATCGCGACCAGATGATTCAAGCGGAGCAGAATGCCTTCAAGCATCGGACCGGCCAAGGGCTCCCGGATGGCTTCAAGCATACGGATAAGCTCGCCGATCTCCATCGCTGCGCACTCCGCAATATTGTAGCCGTTAATCCGGCAGTTCAAGGCCGCCTGATTAAGACGGCTGCCCCCGCACAGGCTGCACGCGCGATAGGATAGAAAACGGTCGAGCGTCTCGCGTTTGGCCTCCGACATCTCGCTGCTGTCCCGCTTCAAATACAGGCGCGTAAGCTTGGGCAGCAAACCTTCGTAATCCCCTTCGATATCGCCGCCTTTGGTGCGGTAGACGATCTTGCTTTCTTTGCCGTGAAGAAGGGTATCCCATTCGGCCGGCGTATAGTCGGCGAGCCGCTTGTCGTTGTCGAACAAGCCGGAGTAGGTATACGTATTCAGGTACCAGCTGCCCACCTTAAATACGGGGAACAGGATCGCCCCTTCATTCAGCGACTTGGACCTGTCGAGCAGCTTGTCTACGTCGAACTGCACCACCTGTCCGACGCCCGAGCATTCCGGGCACATGCCGGCCGGATCGTTGAACGAGAATACATGCGAATTGCCAGCAGGAGGCTTGCCGATTCTGGAGAACAGCAGCCGGAGCATCGCATAAATATCCGTAATCGTGCCGACCGTCGAGCGGGAGTTGCCGCCGAGCCTTTTCTGGTCGATCACCACCGCCGTGGACAAGTTCTCGATGAGATCGGCATCCGGTTGACTGAACCGGGGCAGCCGATTGCGGATGAATGCGGTAAAAGTCTCGTTCAGCTGCCTCTGGGCTTCCGCGCTGATCGTATCGAATACCAAGGAGGATTTTCCCGAGCCCGAGACGCCGGTGAAAATGGTGATTTTCCGCTTCGGGATACGGATGTCCACGTTTTTCAGGTTATTTTCGCGAGCGCCTTTAATGATGATCGGTTCGACGTTCATAGCCACCACCTCGGATTTCCATTTTTATTAGCAGTATAACGGTGTAATCATGACAACCTCTGTCATAAAAGAAACACCTCGACCAAAGTACGGGTACCGACTCATCCCAAGGCCGTGCCTTCGCTTCCCCCCGATCCGGTATACTTCACTTATCCAAGTCCACACGGGGGGTATCAGGCAAATGGCAGAGGCCGTATTGCAGCTTCGCAACGTCACCAAGACGATCGGCAAACGCAACATCGTCGACAATCTGAGCTTCGACATTCCGGCTGGGGAAGTATTCGGCTTCCTGGGGCCGAACGGCGCCGGCAAAACCACGACGATCCGCATGATCGTCGGGCTGATCTCGATGACCAAAGGCGAGGCGATCGTAAAAGGCGTCTCGGTGCGGCAAAACTTCGAGTTGGCGATGACCCACATCGGCGCTATCGTCGAAAATCCGGAAATGTACAAGTTTCTTACGGGATATCAGAATCTCGTCCATTTTGCGCGGCGCCATTCCGGCGTGACGAAGGCGCGGATCGACGAGGTCGTGAAGCTGCTCGGCTTGCAAAACCGAATTCACGAGAAGGTCAAGCGCTACTCGCTCGGGATGAGGCAGCGGCTCGGCGTCGCGCAGGCGATTCTGCATCGCCCTTCCCTGCTCATCCTTGACGAGCCGACGAACGGGCTGGACCCGGCGGGCATTCGCGAGCTGCGCGATTACTTGCGCAAGCTGACACGAGAAGAAGGGTTGACCGTCATCGTATCGTCTCACCTGCTCTCCGAGATGGAGCTGATGTGCGACCGCGTCGCCATCATTCAGGCGGGCAAGCTGGTCGACGTCCGTCCGCTGCAAGGCTACAAGGACGAACAGGGCGCAAAAATCGTCGTGGAGGTCGGGAACCTGCCTGCCGCCCGGGAGCTGCTGGCCGCCGTCGTCGGCGAGTCGAAGGTAAGCGAGCGCGGCGAGACGCTTGAGGTGGCGGCGGACAAGTCGGCCATTCCCGAGCTGACGAGGATGCTGGTGGGCGCCGGGCTGGAAGTGTACGGCATTCATGCGGTTCAGAGGTCGCTGGAGGAACAATTCCTCGAAATTACCGGAGGTGAGATGGTTGTCTAGTCTCGTAAATCTGATACGCAACGAAAATATGAAAATCTACCGCCGTCCCCGCACATGGGCGATGGTCGGCATTCTGATCCTCGCCCTCGCGCTGATGAGCGGCGTCATGAAGTGGGACACATCCAAGAGGGATCATTCCGATTGGAAACAAGACTTGACGCAGCAAACCGTCAGCATGCAGAACCAATTGGGCAAGTCTTCAGATGCGGACCCCGACCAGCGGAAATGGTGGACGGAGCAAATCAAGCTGAATCAGTACTATCTCGACCATGACTTGAACCCGAATGTAATGACCCCGTGGAGCTATGTCAATACATCCGCCTCGCTCATCATTCTGGTCACGATTCTGACTGTCATTATCGCGGCGGATATGATCGCGGCCGAGTTCTCCTGGGGCACGATCAAGCTGCTGCTCGTCGGTCCCGCTTCGCGAACGAAAGTTATGCTGGCCAAATATATCGCGACGATGATTTTTGCGCTGCTGCTTCTGCTGGTCTCCTTCGTCGTCACATTCGGCATCGGGGCGGTCCTTGAAGGCTTCAACGGACTAAGCCTTCCGCATTTGGCGGTCGGAGCGGACGGCGTCGTCCACGAAGGCTCGATGATCGTCAACTCGCTGCAAAAGTACGGCTACGGCGTCGTCTCGCTTTTGATGTACGTCACGATGGCTTTCATGATTTCCGCAGCATTCCGCAGCTCGTCGATGGCGATCGCCTTTTCGCTGCTGTTCATGCTCGTCGGCAACACGTTATCCGGGATCCTCAGCGGATATCAGTGGGTCAAATACTTGCTGTTCTCCAACATCGATCTGACCCAGTATCTGGAGGGCGCGCACCCGCTCCGCCCCGAGATGACGCTGGGCTTCTCGATCGGCATGCTGGCCGCCTATTACATCGTATTCCAGCTCATCGCATGGCTGCTCTTTACCCGGCGCGACGTCGCGGCATAAGAAGCGCACAGAACCAGAGCCGGAATCCTATCCATAAGAAAATCCCCTCCGACGGAACATGCCGTTCGAGGGGATTTTCGCCAATTCCTCTATTACGTCCCAAGTATCCTTTTCCGATTCAGCACTGCCGCATTCGGAGGGCCGTAATCGTGTAGCACTTCGGTCTTCGTGATCTCGTCGTTGTACAATTTGAACGAGCGGATGGAAGAATACGAGTCGATCTCGGTGACATACACCTTGCCGTCGAAGTACGACATGTAGTAAGGGATGCCTTTGAAGCCCAGCTTCGTATACAGATTCTCGGCAGCGCTAAAATCGGACAAGTCCTTCAGACGAATGAACTGGTTCGAGTACACAGTGATGTAGTAGTAGGAACCGAGCTTTTTAATATCATTCATCGCGCGGTAGCCTGCCGGCACGTCGTACTTCTCCTGCAGGGAGAAGGTGCCGTCCTTGTAGTTGGCGACCAGGATCTGGTTCGGTCCGCTCACGAAGTACATCAGGCCGTCGATGATCGAGAACGACCGGACGTACGCCGCCTCCAGATACGGGAGGTTTTTCTTGCTGTCGATCAGCACTTTGCCGTTCTGGACCGACAGAGTGTACATGTTCTGCGTGTCCGAGGTGAGGACGTAGAATTTGCGGGTCGCAGGATCGTACATCGTCCGGTGCGGTCTTCCCTTAATATCGCCGATGACCTGCGTCTTGACGAAGCCCTTGGTCGTCAGGGTATACACGAACAGCCGATCGCGGCCGGTGTCTTCAGAGATGAAAATGGTGCCGTTGCCCGCGATGGAGTGCGGTGCGGCGATGTTGTCGTCCAGTACCTTCCAGTTCTTGATCGGCAGCTTGACATTATGGCTGTAGAGCAGTCTGTGGTTCCAGGAGTCAGCGATAAAGTAGAGCGTGCCGATCTTGGTGATGAACATGGGCGAGTACAGGCGGTCTGCATAGCTTGCGGTAGCGGCATTCGTCGGCGTCGACTGGAATACGAGCGCCATCAATATCGCGAGCATTAAAGTACGGAATCCTGCTTTTCTCAAAATATCCATTCTCCTCTCGTTGATGGTCACAGATTATATAACCGCAATTTACATGTTTCGTAACAGGAGAGGACAATATGGGACAAAAAGAGCGGCCGTTCGCGCGCAAATTAAAAAGCGCTTCCTCGAGGGAAGCGCTGCGGTAAAGCGAGTTTCTATGGATTTGGATTGGACACGACGTGCATCGGCGGTTGGCCAAACTTGATTTTTAATGGCACCGGCTTAGGATCTACCCATGTAAAATGCTTGCGCTCTTCCTGCGGAGGCGGGGTAGGTTCCTTTGCGACAACAGCGCCGGCATGATTGGCCTTAGCATAGCTGAGCGACTGAACGACGAACGTATTTTGGAATCTATAACTTCAGTCTTAATTACGTTCGAAGCTCCTGTGCCACATCCGCTAAAATCTCAAAAGATCGTAGGCGGGCCCGATGATCGTAAATATGATTGGTAACGATGAATTCATCAGCCTTCGTCGCGTTATAAATGGCGGGCAGCTTCTCACGAATCGTGTTCTGATCGCCAATAATGCCGAAATCCAGTTGTTTGGAAATGAGCGCTTTCTCTTGCGGACTCCATAAGGCATCCATATCTTCGACCGGGGGTTGTAGTTTATCGGGATGTCCCCGAAGGAGGCTCAACACTTGCTGTGCTTCCGATGTAGAGAGGTAGCGGGCTTCTTCCGCTGTGTCAGCCGCCATAACCGTTAGTCCTACCATGACATAGGGTTCTAACAATGTTTTAGAGGGAATAAACGAGCTTCGGTATGCTTCCAGTGCCTTCAGCAATTCATCCGGCGCAAAATGACTGGCGAAGGCGAAAGGTAACCCGAGTTGTCCAGCCAACCTTGCGCTGACATCGCTGGAACCGAGAAGCCAAATGGGAATGTTGAGATCTTCGCCTGGAATTGCGCGTACTCCTGAAACGGTAGGCTCCAACGCCGGATCGAAATACGCGCGCAGCTCGTTCAGCAGCTCCGGGAAATCCGCTCCATTGGTTCCCAGTGTTCTCCGGAGAGCGCGGGTTGCTCGCATGTCGGTACCTGAGGCTCGGCCTAAACCCAGATCAATACGGCCCGGGTACAGCGTATCTAGCGTCCCGAATTGTTCCGCGACGACGAGCGGCGCATGATTCGGCAGCATGACGCCGCCGGAGCCGACCCGAATCTTCTCGGTTCCGGACGCCACGTGTCCGATCAGAAGCGAAGTAGCCGAACTGGCAATCCCCGGCATATTATGGTGCTCGGCAAGCCAGAATCGGTGATACCCAAGCTTCTCGGCATGGCGCGCTAGATCCAGCGTCCGACGGTATGCATCCTGGACAGAACCGCCGGCCAGTATCGGAGCGAGATCCAGGACGGATAATTTAGAAGTGAACTTAGACATTTGTATTTAACCTCCGCCTCATATTTGATAGAGATTACTTCTGCACGATGATATTAGTGGGTTGCGATGATCTTCCCTTGTTCAGGCGAAGCTCCTCCTGCTCGCTTTAAGGCAGCGAACGCAACGACAATGCCGATCAGCGTAACCGCTGCTGAAACAATAAACGCAGTATGGATGGACGAATTAAGTGCGGTCGGACTCATCGTTTCCATGGTCGTGTCGGAACCCAAGGTAGCGGAGATAATAGCCATGATAACCGCAAGCCCGATGGCGCCGCCGATCTGCTGACCGGTGTTGATGACCGCAGAGGAAACCCCTTGTTCACTCGGATCGACTCCCGTGCTTCCAGCGATGAACATAGTTGTAAAGACGAGCGCTTGCCCGAGACCGATGATGATCGTACCTGGAATCACTCCCCAAGCGTTGCCCGAAGCCGATAATTGGGTCAAGAGCAGAAATCCGATGCCTCCAAGCGCCATCCCCGATGCGATGGTACCGGCGACTCCAACCTTGGCCAGCATGGGCGTGATGAGTTTGGCTCCCAGGAATGCGCTAAGGGTGAGCGGCAGGAAAGTAAAACCGGACTGAATGGCCGAGAAATGCAGAACATTCTGGGTATACAGCGTCAGGAAGTAGTAGAGCGTGCCGAACGAGGCGGAGAAAAGGAAAGCGACAAACGCGGCACCGGTAAGATTACGATTGCGGAACATGCGGAAGTTGATCAGCGGCCCCTTGGAACGCTTCTCGATGACGACGAATGCGACTAGGAGCGCAGCTCCGATCAGAACGAATGGCAATGTGCTTGCGCTAAGCCAGCCCGATACGGGGGATTGGATCAGATAGTACACGGCCAGAAGCATGCCTGCGGTAACCGAAACCGTTCCGGCGATGTCGAAATGCTTGCGACCGCTCGATGTTGCACTTTCCTTAAGCACAACTGGAGCAAGCAAGAGGGTAAGGAGAGCGATCGGCACGTTAACGAAGAACGTCGCTTCCCAACCGATAAAACTGGTGAGTACGCCACCGAGCAGCAAGCCGAGCGACATACCGACGCCACCCATGGCAGCCCAGATGCCCATCGCCCGATTTCGTTCGGCACCTTCTTCAAAGTTAGACATAATTAGCGACAACGTTGCCGGCGACAACAGGGCCCCCCCGAGACCTTGCAAGCCTCTGGCAATGATCAACATGAGCTGAGAATCAGCCAGACCGCCAAGCAACGAGCCTAATCCGAACAGGGACATGGCGATCATAAACATTCTCCGTCTGCCTATCAAGTCCGAGAGTCTTCCCCCGATTAGCAGGAACCCTCCGAACGCTAGGGAATACGCGCTAACGACCCATTGCAGGTGGTTGGCAGAGAAGCCAAGTTCCTCGCCAAGGGATGGCATTGCCACGAAAATAATCGTATAATCCAGAGCCATGATTAACTGGGAGATGGCGAGCACAAGAAGCGCTAACCCTTTGTAACGGTCACTATTCATTTTGTAAACCCTCCATTTTCGGACTAATTGGTCTAAAAAGTCTATATTTGACTGAACGATCTGATAAAGGTAACAGAGGGGAGAGCGAAACTCTCCCGTTATGCTTCTAGCGTTGACAGCGTGACTGTCGTAATTTCTTCGAGCACCTTAGGATCGTTTGTTAACTTGGCGACTTGCGTCAAGGCATACCGCGAATGGTACAGATACCGGGCCAAAGCTTGCAGATCCTGATCGGTGCTCAATTCTTGGGTCTGCTTGGCTCGAACCAATGCTTCATAAAAGGCACGCTCCAGTCGATTTCGGTCCTCCTCGAACAAAGCGGCAATCTCCGGTTCATGAGGGACTTGATCGATGGCACTGTACAGAATGAAGCACTCCTTGCGCCGGTCCTCATCTTGAAGGACAAAGACGATTTCACGAAAAATCGCATGGATCGCTTCCTTCACGGACTCCGACTTCTCCAAATGAACGACTACAGCGGATGATTTCTCGTTTACGTAATGCTTAACCGCCTTGATGAAGAGATCCTTCTTCGTGCCATACGTATCATATAAGCTCTGCCGGGCGATACCCAGCCCTTCGAGCAGAATGGGAAGAGACGTTCCCTCGTATCCGTAATGACCGAACACTTCCATCGCTTTATGCAGGACCAAGTTCATGTCGAATTCTTTGCTTCTTGCCATGTGGGATCCCTCCTTTCCTCGTCCCCATACTACCCTTAACAGATCGTTCAGTCAAGAATATGCAGAACGCTATTATTCGGAGAATCGTACGGCATCGTTAACGCTTCCGACCGACTCGATAGCCACCAGCGGATTCCAGAAATCGCGGTAGCTTTCGATAAGTCCAGCCTTCGTACGGACGACGCTAATGTAGGTTTGGTTGTACGGGTTGCCGGTCTCCCGATGCTTGCCCACGGACTTGAACTCTGCGATCGTTAGCTCCGGATCCTGCGCCGGATGGAAGACGAGATCGGTGAATTCCACTTCGAAGTGCTTCGGGAAGTTCTGCATGTATTCGAAGAGATCGGCCTTGCCTTGCTTGCGGTCGGGGAACCCTGCCGGTCCGTACGGGAATTCCAGCACGCCATCTTCCTGCCACAGGCCGACCCAAGCTTCGATATTGCCGCCGGATAAGTGCTTTAGATGGTTACGGAACGTTTCTTGCGCTTGTTCACGAATGGCTTGCTGCATTTCTTGCTTCTCGATCGTTTGTTGGTTCAACATGGATATCCCTCCGGTTATTTTGACTATTCAGTCCAGAATACTCATAAAAAAAGTTCAATGCTTTAGGTACATTTTTGGCTGGTTCAACACTCTCATCCTAATTCTTCATCTCCTTCGCTCCCTTCGCTTGATGAGTTCATCTTAGCATTTCCAGACCAAACGGTCAAGAATTATTTTTGATCTTTTTCTTTGCTCCTTCTTCCATTTTCACCGAGGGAGCTGAACAGCCTACCGTATCTCTCCGGCAGGCTGTGTAATTGGCTTCCGTGCTGATAGCCAAGCGGGAGGGATTCCCTTTTGGCGGGAATTCGAGATCAAACTTCCGAGGAATGAGAATTTCGTTCATTGTAAAGCTCTCCCCATTCTTTCATCAGCAAAATAATCGGGTTCAAGGTTTTTCCGAATTCGGTAAGCGAGTATTCTACCTTTGGCGGCACCTGATTGTACGTTTTGCGTGCTATGATTCCTTCGCGTTCGAGTTCCCGCAGTTGCAAGGTAAGAATATGATGGGTGACCTGAGGATATATTTTCCGAAGCTCGCCGAACCGCTTCGTTCCGCTCATTAAATGATAAAGAATTACTCCCTTCCACTTTCCGCCAATAACATCAAACGTCGTTTCGACTGGACACTTTTTTTCTGAAGCATTTGCCATCCCGTTACCCCTCCACGTAGTATTATTTTTATTACTTAGTATTATTAATTTGCGTACTTTAAGTGTATTACTTACCTAAATATAATGGAATAGCCGACGGTATCCAATATGTGAAGGGAATGATTGCAATGGGGAAAGCGGAAGACATGAAGAGATTTGAGGGCCAGACAGCGATTATCACTGGGGGTGGCACCGGGATGGGCCGTGCTGCAGCGCTAAGGCTCGGCAGGGAGGGTGCCAATGTCGTCATAGCGGGTCGACGAGAGAAAGAGCTTCAAGAAGTTTATGAAGAAATTGTCTCTAAGGGAGGCAGGGCTCTCGCTGTTCAGACTGACGTTGCCGATCCTCGACAGGTTGAAGCGCTTGTAAACAAGACGCTGGATACGTTTGGAAGTCTGGATATGGCTTGGAACAACGCGGGTATTCTTGGTGCTTTCTCACCTGTACACAAACTATCCTTTGAAGATTTCGATACGCTGATGTCGGTCAATCTGCGTGGTGTGTTCGCCTGTCTAAAATACGAGATTGCAGCAATGCTCGACCTTGGAATCCAGGGCTCGATCGTTAACACTTCTTCGTGGACGGCGCATGGGGCAATGCCGGGCACTTCAGGCTACGCCGCCTCCAAAGGAGCACTCGATGCAATGACGAGAACCGTGGCGTTGGAGGTTGGTCCTAGCAACATTCGAGTTAACAATGTCAGTCCTGGAATGATTGCGACTCCGATGTCGCAGGAGGTCCTAAGCGACGAGACTTCGGCACGTCCCTTCGTCAAGCAAACTCCCTTACAGCGGGTGGGCCAATCCGAAGACGTGGCGGATGCCGTGGTCTGGCTTCTCTCTGACGACGCTCGTTTTGTTACTGGTCAGAGCATACTCGTAGATGGCGGTTATACGATTGGCGGATTACGTCCGTGACTGAACGAAGACATATTAAAGCCAAATGGCAGCCGAATGAGTAATTTCCGGCTGCCATTTGGTCGTTTTAAATAAACTGTAGCTGTTGTACAAGTAGTCGATGGACTACGGATTTTCTTACAAAAGTAATAATGATCTTCTTAATTTTCATCGACTTCAACTATTTATCACTTTGGCCATTAACGGATTAAAGCTCTTCTGGGCATATTCCATAGCGTCGATATATGCTTGTTGTTTTGACCTCTCCATCATTTCTTCAGGACTAACATCCTCTACTCTAGAAGTTATCCACCAAATATTCCCGAATGGATCAACCACTCTTCCACCTCGTTCCCCCCATGCCTGAGTTACTACTTTCGTCATGGATGTAGCGCCGGCCTTTATAGCCTGAGCATAAAATTTATCGCTGTCACTCACGTACAGACGAATAAAGCTGGGAAACGACGGCCACTCGGCAGGAGAATCGAACATTAGAATTTTTGAATCGCCAATGCGTACCTCAGCATGCCCAATGCTTCCGTCAGCATTGTTTACCCGACCAAGCTCCTGTGCATCAAAAGCGGCACTCAAAAAGTCAATTAATTTGGCGGTGCTTTTTGTTGTGATCCAAGGGGTGATAGTACGGTTATCAGTTGCAACTCCTGACTCTCGTTCATTCGATCCAGCCTCCATTGATTGATCTTGGACTGATTGTTTGATGAACATAAGAATATGCTGTACCTGCTGACAGCATTATGTCAGTATTTATCCAGAAATATTTCTCCATTAAACCCACAAGAGAGTAATAAAGATAGTTTCGAACTCTTACGTTTTAAACATACACCCTTGGGTTATATATATTTTCAGAAAGACAACTAGAGGAGGCAGCGTAGAATGATGAAGAAGTTTAAGCTGATCTTTATGTCTCTGCTTATTGTGTCGGCACTAAGTTCAACTGCGGCGTTCGCAGAAACGGCTACGGCTGATTCTGGGGCTGCACAAACGCAAACTACGAATAATGATGACGATGACAGCGGGAAATGGGGACTGCTCGGCCTGCTTGGGCTGGCGGGGTTGGCTGGCTTAATGCGACGCGACCGCCACGTAGACCGTCACGATCATGTAAACCGAATTGACAATACGAAGCGTTAAAGGAAAGGGCCGCCTTCAAAAGAGGTGGCCCTTTATATGACAATCCAATTGCAAATGGTCCACAGAGCCCGTGGACCATTGCTTCTTCTGATTATAGTCTAGCCGTCGAGCAGCGCCATCTGTTCTTTCATATAACGCGTGCCATGAACGACATTCTTGGGGCTGACCCGATCGAAAGTTGGCGTGGAGGCTGCATTAGAGGTAATGGGGGGAAAATGGAAACCTTTAATCATCTATCATTTGATGACAGGACGCAAACGGACGTCTGAGTTTCGACGGTTAATACCCGGCATTACACAAAAAATGCTGACCACTCAACTAAGAGGCCTTGAAAAGGATGAGATTGTCGCACGAAAGGTTTATCAAGAGATTCCACCTAGAGTAGAGTATGAATTAACTTCCTACGGCTGGGGATTAAAGCCGGCGCTAGACCTTTTATGCTATTGGGGAGAGGATCACCTGGAAAAGGTTTATGGTGACAAATCCAAAGTTTTAGAAGATTTTCACGGCTAGCTTATGATTTGAACGAATCTCATTCTTTCACTAAAGAGCAGCCGATCCATCAGAGCTTCATCCTTGCTTTATTCAACTAACCTTCCCTTTAGCTGAACAGCCTGCCGAATCCCGCCGGCAGGCTGTGTAATTGAACTATCGTTCTCCGTGTTGAATCAATTTATCTTTCCTTGAGTGATGGATGATGAAGTTTCTGAAGCATTCTTTGCTCCTTCGTGGCCAGCCCCGAATAGATTCAGCACAATTACGCCGATTATAATTAGCGCAATGCCGATAACGCTCCCTATATTAATTTTTTCCTTCCAAATCAGAACGGAAATCAAAACAGTGGCCACAGATCCTAAACCTGACCATATTGCATAGGTAATATTTAAGGGAAGTGTTTTCAGAACAAGGGACAAACAATAGAACGATATTAGAAAAGCGACAAGCGTACCTAATGTTGGGTAGAGTTTTGTAAAACCTTTTGAAGCTTTAAGCAATGATGTACCACAAAGTTCACCTGCAATTGAAATTACTAACAGTAAATACGCCATTATTCTGCCTCCTGTACAAGCTTTCTCAATTCTTTAAGAACTTTATCTTGAACTATTGTTCTCCCGTTAGTTCAATAGGCAAATACATCTAGCTTAAACTTTTCAGCCAATCTTTATAGAAATTTGCTTGCTCATCGATGCTTACAAAGCTTTGATCATTATTGCAATCAAAAATGTCAACCAAATCGATTGTTTTTGCCTGTTTTCCGTGAATTAATCTGTATGCCAAACGTCCAGTCCCCATTGATAATGCCATTGGGGATGGATAGACATTTAATGCCGCCCCATTACACTGAATTTGGATTTGACTTTCTTCAAGGTGTTCTCTAAGTTGCTTTAGTGCCTCGAAGTAATTTTCTTCTTTGAAACTGAGCTTCTGTTCACCAATTGTAGTTCTTATCAATACCATTTCCTCATCATCAGGTGCCTCATCATAGAGTTCTAAGATACCATGTGATTGCGTACCGTCTTTAAGACTGAAGCATATTATTTTCTCCTCTTTTGACAAATAAAACACTTCTTTCACCTATATTTAGCTCTTTCTGTTAAGCTAATGTTCTCCGATAGCTTAATAAATAATTTACGAACTAGATCGATCAAGAAGTCTTCCTTTAACGAGCAAATACTCCACGCTCTTCATCGATCCATCTAGATTTAAAGACCCGCTCTGCACACTCATTTCGATTATTCCGTCTTTTTTGACAGCAGGTCTTACCCTGTTGTGATTAGGAAATTGAACCCCATTGTCGGTGAGTATATACGGAGTTACATCCTCTGCTCCTTTCGGGATATCATTTCCCGTAATATTTTTAGATTTGATCGTAAAGCTGCTTTTTGTCGGGTCATATGTGTACGATACGGGCATAAATGCATCGTTACTTATGATCTTTCCGGGAGGCGCTGCCATAGCTCCACCTTCCATATCTTCCAGCGTATACTTAATTATATCCGTCTGCATTAGGTTGTCGCCCGTGAGCCTATACAGACGATTCAATTGATCCCAGGTGCTTTGGATACCCAAATGGTGGACAAGAACACTTATCGGGATGAACATCGAATTCTTATCCAACACCGGAATCGTATCCATTTGATTGGCAGTTCCGTTAACCATAACGGTTTTGGATCCAATTGTGAAGTTAACTGTTTTATCGTCCATGCTGATCGTAGCTGTTTTGTTCTTGGTATCATAGGTAACCTTTGCACCAAAAAGCTCACTTATTGAGCGAAGTGGTATCATGATTCTATCTTGAGAATCCACATATGGCGGTTTAGGTGTCGTATAGAGTACATAATAATCGTTGATTTTCAGCAATGCCGGGTACGTTTTAGATGCGGCTTGTGCAACTCCCAAATTAGTTCCCGCAGCAAAAATAACAAAGGTTATTAGCGATGCCAACATTATAGTTAACAACTTTTTTTTCAATTTCATATCATTCATCCTTTCCTTCTAATGAAGTTCATCTATTTAGACATAAACTGCTAATGAAAAGTTACTGATAACTAAAACTATTGCAAGAAAGTTGCGCTAAACTGCCCGTTACTTCAATGAAAAACGGCAACCGATCGTGTGGTCGGCTGCCGCTGTGTCCTGTGAAGCTAATGTTCTCCGTTAGCATAATCCCCCCCACCCGAAGAAAAATTTCCTGCTAATTCTCCTTAAAAGAAAATAGTTCTTTATTCCGCTAAAGATAACAAGTAGTCCACAACAATTGCGAGTGTTCTTACAATAAATTCAGCAACTAATAAATTCCCCATGACATGTGTAGTATCGTACCAGCTGCCCAGCAGAAAAATTGCTTCAAAAACGTCAGTCTTGAACTCTGCGCTTGACTTGGAGTGTACTCCAAGTAGTATCGTGATTTTCAGCAAGTAAATTTTATCTCAAGGAGACATGATCATGAACATTTCGAAGACTGTTTTGATAACAGGTGGGAATAAAGGTATCGGTTTCGAGAGTGCCAGACAATTGGGCAAGCTTGGATTCACCATTTTGATTGGTTCACGAGATCAATATAAAGGGCGGGAAGCCGCAACTTCGCTGTCGAATGAGAACATAAATGCAAAGTCAATTATCCTTGACGTAACAGACGTGGATACAATTCAATCTGCCATGAAAAAGATTGAAGATCAGTATGGTGCGCTTGATGTTCTGATTAATAACGCCGGTGTGAACTTGGATAGACGTCTTCCTCCGAGCCAACTGGAATTGACCGTTCTAAGAAATACTTATGAGACAAATGTTTTCGGTATGTTTTCTGTCATTAAGGCTATGCTCCCTTTGGTTAAAAAATCGCCTGCTGGCAGAATTGTAAATCTTTCAAGTGGATTGGCTTCCTTGAGTTCGAATAATGACCCGGAATCCGATGCCGAAAAATACGGAGTAAATTTACTCGCCTACATGAGTTCGAAAACGGCTGTCAATGCACTGACTGTATTGTTTGCCAAAGAGTTAAAAGGTACGCCGATCAAGATAAATTCAGCTGATCCAGGGTTCACGGCTACGGATTTAAATGGGCATACGGGTTATCGTACCGTTGAAGAGGGTGCTTCTATTGTGGTGAAACTCGCCACCCTTCTGGGCGATGGTCCAACTGGAGGTTTCTTTGATGAGAACGGAGTGATACCCTGGTAATACAGTAGGAGGTGCGGTAAAGTGATCGACATTCCTGAAAACGTAAGCTCAATTAAACAGGCGGCTGAATTCACGGGTCTGTCAGAAGATACGATCCGCTATTATGAGAAAATCGGCTTACTTCCGTATGCCGATCGTGAAGCTAACGGACACAGAAGGTATAAAAAACATCAATTGATAGGCATGATCTTTCTACAAAGGCTCAAATCAACCGGAATGACAATAAACGAAATGAAGCAATTCCAAAAGCTCTACGAAAGGGGAGCATCCACAATCCCTCAGAGAGTCTCCATTTTGATCGATCATAAAAATAAAATTCAGGACGAAATTGACCGATTAATAGAGACACAAAAGGTTATTGAATATAAAATAAAAAATTATAGTGAGTTCCTTGTGAATCCAGACTTAAACAATACAGCTTGTGAATCCGCAGATTAGCAATGAACAAAACGCTCCGAATCGACTTGATGGAAATCCACATTTGTCGATTGGGAGCTCTTTTCTTATTGAATTCTTTTCCCGTTATTAAGGACAAGGGCGCCGAGCTGCGCTGTAACGAACTAAAACAAAAATTATAAAATGCAATTTATTCCACCATCCTGCCCGTTAGTTCAAATGTGCTGATATTCAAAAAGCCCACATAATTAAAGCGAATTTTATCTCAATGCCTTTCCATCACCGGGATAGGAAATCTGCCCCAATACCCAAGGATTTTCACCTTTCTTGCTATAAGATGAAAAATACTCCTTGTCTTTCTCGATTAAATTCCAAACCATCGGATCTTTAACAATAATCTTTATTACATCCTTCTCTTTCGAAGTGCTTGGATTGTAGGCCATAATCCAAGCTTCCTTGTAGTTAGATGAGTGTTGTTTTTCAATAACCTTAAGGTATGAAGTCGTAGATGTGATTGACCCATTTTGAGTACAACCTACAACGAGTACAGTTGCCATCAGGGTAAAAAGTAAACCAATTTTTCTCATGATATCCCCCCAATATTCCCGTATTACACATTTTACCATGCCCACTCGAAAAAGTTACGCTATCCTGCCAGTTACTTCAATGAACAACGGCGGCCGATCGTGTGGCCGGTTGACGATGTGTCCTGTGAAGCTAATGTCCTCTGTTAGTTTAACGTTTCGGTCTGACATCATTTGCTTGGTTGCCTAGAAACAACATTCAAACCAACTGCTCTATAGCTGCCATTTGTTAGATCCGTACGAAAGGTAATCTGTATTGTTTCGGAGATGTTACCTTTTGTGACTATTCCTTCTATCTTGAATTCAGGTACAAGGTAATTAGAATTTAATATCGGCAGCACGCGATGATTTCCGAAGGAAAAATCTGTGTGATACCTTTCACTGAGGATGCTCCTTATTTTTGGATAGAGTTCGATCATAAAGGCTTGTTGTACTAACTGACATTGTGGCGTTGTATTGGACTCTTGAGACACTACTATGCCTAAAGCTGAATTTTTGATCGGGATAATTAGCATGATAGCAACCACACAAGCCAAAATCACCTTCTTCATAACTAAACACCTCCACTGGGATAACTTATTTTTCCCAATGAAAAGGTAATAAATGCAATCAATGATGTTACACTAGACTGCCCGTTAGCTGAACAGCCTGCCGGATCTCGTCGGCAGGCTGTGTAATTGAACTATTGTCTCCCGTTAGCGGAACGATTAATTGCACGTAATTTCAAAGACAATCGAATCATTTAGCAGCATTTATCGATAGCCACTGAGGAATGGCAGCTAAAGGATTGTGTTCCCAATCATATAGTCTTTCGACTTCATCCGTTGACATTTTTTCTCTTTCACCGCTTACCTCAAACCAATATGTATTGTGTTCCGCGTACATCTCCTCGATACGCTTTATGCAAAGACCTGATGAAACGATTGCATTCAAAATATCCTGCATCCGCCAAGTATAGGTTGGTATGACCCCATGAGGCCCTATTGAGTCATAAGGCCTTACGACAGTAATTTGCTTCGTATCATCTCCGAATGGACGTGTAAATGGATGAACCTCATACATTAAATAAGTGCCATTATCTTTAAGAACTCTATGTATATTTTGATACATGGAATATAAATCATTAATCCATACATGAACGCCATTTGAAGTATAGACTAGGTCATAATCATTGCTTTTTATTTTGCCTAATTCCATCGTATCATCGCAAATGAATTCAATGTCCCAGCCGTGCTTTAAAGCAACTGCAGCAGCATTCTCCAATTGCCGTTCCGAAATATCGACTGACGTCACTGCTGCTCCCATCAAATGAAACGCAAAGACAGCATGGTTATCACCGCTTGAAGGCACACAGATTCGTTTGCCCTCCAAGCTCGGAAATGCCTCATTAATCATTGCATTAGTCGTATGGTGAAATGCTGATTCAGGTCGAGCTATTAACTTTGAAATACGATCATCTGAACGGTATTTTGCAAAATCTGTGTCAGACCATTCATTCCAAGCTTCTTTTACTTTATTGTTTTTACCCATGAAAATACAAATCCTCTCTTATGGATTGCCAGTTAGCTGAATAGCCTGCCGGATCCCGCTGGCAGTCTGTGTAATTGAACTATCGTTCTCCGTTAGGATTCCTGTAGAGCGTTAAATTTGCGCTTTGCACAAAAACGAGCGCCCCCGGTAAGATGGGTTAGTCACGGGTCATAGCCCTTTATCCATCTTAAGGAGGTCGCTCTATCTTGAAGTTTAAAGCTCAAGCCAAACAAAATCAACTGCTCGAACGCATTTCAACCCAACACCTTGTCGTCGGGATCGACATTGCCCAACAGGCCCATGTTGCTCGCGCCGTCAACTTCCGAGGGATTCTGCTTGGCACTCCTCTGCACTTTTCCAACGACGATGCCGGCTTTAACCTCCTCCTGAAGTGGATGAAAAATCTGCAGGAGACACAGCAATTAAACGGCGCCATCATCGGTATGGAAC
>Ga0209566_100098_pt1 | contig 134926 bp, 134 predicted proteins | sample Araplavi_mTSA_r2_2_FD_184287 | JGI IMG/M metagenome (GOLD analysis project Ga0209566, IMG submission 184287) | Arabidopsis root microbial communities from North Carolina, USA - plate scrape CL_Cvi_mTSA_r2 (SPAdes) (version 2) | ecosystem: Host-associated > Plants > Roots > Endosphere | place... | reverse complement strand
GGTGTACATCTGCCGCTGCACGCGAACGATATTGCTTTTCTCCGCGTCCAGAACCAGCGAGAGCCTGGAGTCGTACAACCAACTCTCGCTCCAGAAACCCTTGATGTCGAGCTCCGGAAAGTACCGTTCGTAGAACGCGACCGCCATCGTCATCGACGACTTCAGCCGCTCCGGCGTGTAGCCCGGCCCGGACGGCACATGCAGCGCCAGCATGAAATCTCCCGGCTGCAGCACAGGCTCCCACTCGCGCTTCGCCAGCGCGATCGGCTCCCGCTCGACGAACCCCAGCGGGTTGATCCGGTTCGCCGTCACAGCGTCTTCATCCTCGCGCCAGATCGAATGGAATGCCCCGTCGGCGTCGAATACGCCGTTGATCCCGTCCTGCTGCCCGTCTCGGCGGAACGATCCGCCCGCATGCCGGAGCGCCGTGACCGCTTGCGTCGTCCGATGACGATACATCGTGAACGGATCCCCGAACCGATGCGGTATAAAGGAGAAGCGGTCCAGCAAAAAGATGGCGCAGGTATAGAAATTCATTTTCCACGAAAAGTCATGCACGCTGAAGTCGTCCCGTTCGGCGATCTGCTCAAGCTGGCCCTTCAGGAACTGATGCGGAATCTCTTCGTAATAAGCGCCGGGTACGCCGCGCGCCTCCAGCATCCGCAGGGAAGGCGGCACGCAGGCGAGCAGCAGCAGGAAGGAATAGCGATCACGCAGGACTCCCAGGCACCCCGGCGACATGTTCGTGTAGAAGTCGTCGTCGCAGCGGTTGCGAGCCGTACTCATGTCCGCAACGAGAAACTTGGTGAAGGCGAACAGCACGGAATCTTGCTCGATTGCCTCAATGCCCTCTTCAATCATGCGCTGCGTTCGCTCGGGGACTTGATAGCGGGCATACAGCGCGGACAGGAATTCGCGGGAGATCAAGACGGCGCTGTCGTCCTGTACGTAATCCCGGTACTTGCGCGCCAAACCTTCCGGCACGTAGTCGAAATCGCAGTGCGCCAGGCAGGCGCCAAAATCAATCGCCGTTTCCACCGATTCGCTCCTCCTCCCGTTCAATCCACACGGTGCCCATCGGATAATAGCCGTCCGTCTTGCCGGCGATCGCCAGGTTCAGCGTCCCGATCTCTGCCACCCCGGTATCGATGCCGATCTCCAGCGTATACGCGCCCTTCGGCAGGTCCGCCGGAACGGCGAAGCCTTCTTCCCACCACCGATCCTGATCGGGCAGCCATTCCCGCGGATCCTCCTTGCTGACGAACACATGCGTCCGGCCCTTGCCGACCAGGCGGACGACGAGCGGGTAGCGGTTGTACAGCGGGGCGACGCCCACATTGGCCCAGAGCGCCTCGATGCGAAGTTCGCCGCCTGCCGGCACTTCGGAATCATAGGTGAACTTGCGGAGCTCGAAGCGGTAACCCATCTTCTTGAGCCAGCGCTCGACCTTGTCTTTCCACGGCTCCGGCACGATCGTGCCCTTGTTGTTGAAGGAGGAGATGTGCCACTTGAGCGATTCCTCGACGATATAGTCGAGATCCCAGCCCTGTATGTACCAATCGTTCATATGCCAGCAGGCCTCGAATACGACCGGCGCCCGCTCCCAGGCATCCCCCATGCTGAAGTTCTGAATATTCTGCGGGTAAAAGTCCGTCATATGGGACCATCTGTCGCCGTGGAACCCGCCCATATCTCCGAGACAATCCACCCGGAATCCGACCTTGCCTCTGCGGTCCCGGATGATCTTCATCGAGGCCGGATCGTGCAGCAGCGCCTGCAACGGCGTGCGCTTGAACCCGTCCAGATAAGCATCCACGATCCGACGGATATCCGCCTCGCGCAGGTACTCGGTTCCCCCGCCTTCTCCCCAGGCCCCGACGATCGTCATATCGACGGAGGCGATGACGGGGTGCCCGTCGAACCGGGCGGCGAAGGCAGCGATGAAGGCGGCCCAATGCTCGGCGTATGGCGTCGTCTGGGGATCCACGCGCCAGAACGCAAACTCGGGCACCTCTTGGTAATCCGCACGGAACCACGCCGGGACATCGTCGTCGGGATGAAGCGCGTACGGCGAGCAGCGCACGATCGCCGTGCAGCCGAGAGTTCGCGCCGTCTCCAGCTTCTCCTCGACGATCTCCCACCGGTAGACGCCCTTCGCGGGCTCGAGGTCCTTCCACCTGGCGCTGAAGAAGAAGACCTTGCTGTCGGGATGATTGAAGGTCGCGCTCTCGTCCGAGAACCGGTACGGAGCGTGGCGCTCGCCCCGATTGTCATAGACGTCTTCCGCGCGATTCATTAGCCCCGGCGCCGCCGTAAAGCCGATGCCCGGATTGTGCAGCACGCCGTCGAGAATGGCGGGGTATACGGTGACGGGCTTGTTCATGATCCATCGCTCCTCTGCTTTCGACGGTCCGGTTCGCCGCTTGCTTTTTGTTACGTTATTTGTTACATTTGTTTAGTAAACTTTATGACGTAATTATAGCATGTATGATTAAACTTGCAATAACATTTATGAATAAAATTTATTCGAGCGTCATGTTATCTAACGTTGTAATCGTTTTACTTTTTGTACATTACCTTGTTAACATCGAAATCAGACTGTTTTTAATGGAATTATCTGTCCCGGACATCAATTTTGACAAATTAGGATCACTCATGTACTGTTATCTGACGCAACGTAACAAATTTTCGACATTACGCAATTTCCTTCCGTTTCATGCGACTTCCGTTTCGTAAATAGCGGCGGCGTGTTAATATGAAAAAGAATACTGCACTGTAAAAGGGGAATTCCTTCGTTATGAGCACGATTCGAGACGTTGCCAACCTGGCCAAGGTATCTACCGCTACCGTATCCAGAGTGATCAACAACGACGCCACCTACAAGATCACGGAAGAGACCCGCACGCGCGTATGGCAAGCCGTCACGCAGTTGAACTACAAGATCAGCTCGAATGCCAGACGTCAGACACCTGCCGCAGAGCTAACCCAGGCCAAAGAAGCCGTCAAAATCGGATGCGTCTTAAGCGTGACGAAGGATAAATATAAAGACCCGTACTTCATGTCCATTCTGTCGGGCGCGGAGGAGCGGCTGTTCAACGAGGGCTACGATATCGCCTTCATCCGTACGGGTCACGAGCTGCAGGATAAGAAGATTTTGTACAATACCTTCAGCGAACCGATCACGGGGCTTATTCTCATGGAGACGTTCGACAGCGAGATTTACGATTACATACGCCAGCAGGTCCGTTATATCGTAGGGATCGACTCGGCACGCTGGGATATCGACAATGTGGGGTACGATCACTATCACGTCGCCAATATGGCGGTGCGGCATCTGATCGAAAAGGGACACAAGGAGATCGGGTTCATCGGCGGGAGCGGGACAAGCGGAAATATCAAGGACAGCCAGCGCTATCGGGGCTATCTCGCAACGATGCACGCCGCCGGCCTGAGCGTCAACCCCGACTGGGTGATCGACTGCATGTGGGACGAGATGATCTGCATCGATCGGATCCGGCAGCTGATCGAGTCCGGTTCCTATCCGACGGCGTTCTTCGCAGCAAGCGACCTGATGGCGATGGCCGCCCTCACCGGCCTGTATCACTGCGGGATCTCGGTACCGGATCAAATCGCCGTGATCGGCATGTCCAATATCGAGATGTCGAAGTACGCCAGCCCTCCGCTGACCACGATTGAGATACCGACAAGGGAAATCGGGATGGCGGCCGTCGATCTGCTGTTCGATCGCATCAACGGCAACGACATGCTCCCGCGGAAGGTGCTGCTGCCGAACAAGCTGATCGTCCGCAGCTCGACATAAACGTGCAGGCAAATAAAACGGGATGAAGCAGCGTGGCTCGCTGCCTCATCCCGTTTTTGCGCTTCCGTAGCCGGAGAATCATACGTCCTGCCCATTGCGGCCTGCTTCATCCGTTTGTGGATCGGCCGCGGATTTAAATAGATCCTTCCTCCAAAACTCGATGACGGTATGATCCGGCAGCGCCATGGACGCCCATGAATTTTTGTACCTTAATCCGTATCCGTCCATCTGGTCGATCGTATGTTGGACTTGTGCGTTCTTCACCCTCAGCTCCATCGATACCACTTGGTCCAGCAAGTCTTCTAACCGCTCAAGTTCGGCGCTCATACGCAGCCCGTTCCTCCGATCATGCTTCCTCTTGATGATAGGGTTTCATGATTCCCTATTTTGTGGTAAATTAATTCCCGTAATCAACCACTCCACTTTAGAAGGACGGGATATTGATGAACAACGGCGCTTGGGCAAAAATGAAGAAGCTCGCTTCCGACGCTCGCATGAAAGTCGTGTACAGCGGCTTTGCGATGGCTTTCCTTCTTCCATTCATCTACGGCAGCGACTGGCCCGAAGTAGGCTGGTGCTAAGCGCCTAGCGCGCCAAACGAAGAACGGCCGAATCTCCCCGCGGAGGTTCGGCTTTTTTGATGTTGCAGAGGATGAAGAAATGCGGGGCCGCAATAGGCGGAACTCTCGCTCCCTCGCTACCGACTGCCTGGGTCATTCATGTTCGTCGAAACGGGGGGCCGGAGGACGCGATTGCTCCACCATCCTGCGCGCTTCGTGCCGATCGAGCACCTGAAGCTTGCTTAAGATGGTCGACACATGGTTCGCGACCGTCTTGGCGCTGATGAACAGCCGCTCGGCGATCTGGGCGTTCGTATCGCCTCTGGCGATACGCGCCAGAATCTCCGCCTCGCGCCGCGTCAAGCCCGAGAAGGCGCCGCCGGCCGCCAGCAGCCGCCAGTCCGGATCCGCGCCGTCTCCGGCTCCGGCTCCGGTCGTCCGGGGTGCATCGCTTGCGGGCGCGGCCGCTCGCGCGGCGAAGTACTGCATCATTCGCTCCGCGATGCCCGTGCCGAAGACGGCGCGGCCGTGGCCCACCATGCGGATGGACTGCAGCAGCTCCTCTTCGTCCGCATCCTTAAGCACGTAGCCCTTGGCCCCCGCGCGCATCGCGGTGAAAACCGACTGATCGTCGCTGTGCATGGAGAGGATGAGCACCTCGATCTGCGGGTATCGCTCCCGGATCTGACGGGTCGCCTCGATCCCGTTCAGACCGGGCATGCGAATATCCATCAGCACCAGCTCCGGCAGCAACTCACCTGCCATCCGCACCGCTTCCTCCCCATTGGCGGCCTCCCCCACGACTTCAAGATCGTCGGTCGTGGCAAGCAAGCCCCGCACGCCGCTCCGGAACATCGGATGATCCTCGGCAATCAGAATCTTCACCGGCTCATACTCCTTTCACCGTACACGCTATTGCAGCGGCAGCGCGGCCCATACCCGCGTGCCGCCTCCTTCTCCGCGCCCGATGGCGAATTCCCCGCCGATCTCGGCGGCTCTCTCCCGCATCGAGACGAGACCGATGCCGCCTCCCGCCTGACCCGACCAGCCTGGCAGCTTGGGGGCGCCGACGCCGACGCCGTCGTCCGACACCTCGACGATCAGCCTTCCCTCCGGCTCGATGTCAATCGTTACTCGGCAGACCGACGCTTCCGCATGCTTCCATGCGTTCACGGCCGATTCGGTCACGATCCGGTAAGCGGCCACTTCGACGGCCGCCCGGAGCGGCGGGAGTTCGGGCGGCGCATCGACTTCAAAGACCGTCCAGCGATCTCCGCCCTCCGCCGCCGCGCGCGCGCCCGCCGTCTTCGACAGCTCGTCGACGCGCATCCGGATGGCGCCGATCAGTCCGAACTCGTCCAGCGCCGGCGGACGAAGATCGTTCACGAGCGCGCGGATGTCGCTTACGGACGAACGAATATCCCTGCCCAAGTCGTCGAGGATGGCGGACGCCGCGGCCGGCTCCCGCTCGACGACCTTGCGGGCCGTCGCCGTCTTAAGCGCCAGGCCGGCGAGTCTCGGCGCCAGCTCGTCGTGCAGGTTGTTGCGAATCCGGCGGCGCTCCTCCTCGCGGGCCAATACGAGCTTCTCGCGCGACTCCCGCAAGTCCTCCGTCAATCTCCGCATGCCCTGCAGCATATCCGCATTGTTGACGAGCGGTCCCGCATGACGAAGCAACAGCTCCATGAAGCGCTCGTCGTCTGCCGTGAACGCTTCTCCCGACGAGCGGCTGAGCGCGTACAGCGAGCCAAGCGACCGTCCCCGATAGACGATCGGAAACGCATGGACATCGAGGCCTTCCCTGCGTTCGCCGGCTTCGGCGATGAACGTCTCCTCTCCTTCGATCTCGATCGCGATGCCGACGTACGGCAGGCGAAGCGCGCCCTGCACCTGTACGGCGAGCGCCTTCACCATTGCGTCCGGCGCGAGCGGCTCCAGCAGGCGGTTGCCCAGCTCAAGGAGTACGGCGTACGGGTCGTCGTGTCGGCCCTTCATCAGCCGGTTCACCCTGCGCTGCAGCCACTCCTTGAGCGGCGCGAACGCAGCCGCGACCAGACCCGTCGCGATCAGGGATACGACGAACGGGTTCCATTCCCGGAGCAGTTTTCCTAAATAGAGCACGACACCCGCATAAAGAAGAGCGACGCATAGTGTGAGCGTACCGTAGAGGAGGGTGCGGTTGACGAGCGGGTTGATGTCCCACAGCCGCCTGCGGAGGACGGCGATCGTCAATGTCGCAGGAAGCGCCGACAGGCTGAGGTGCAGGCCTGCGTTCAGATAGATGAAGCTGCTCGCCTTGCCGTCGTAGAACGACGGATCGAACAGGATGCTGATGGCGACGAAGCCGACGAACGCGATAGCGACGCCATAGACGACCCATTTGGTCTGCTGGCGCTCGGCCGGGGAAGAGTGGCTTCGGAACCGGCGGATCTGCGCATAGATCAACAGCGCCGTGAACGACAGAAACCAAATTAACGTGAATAATTCCGAATGGGGAAGCCGGCTCCAAATCTGGCTGCCGTTGAAGAGGTTCGCCAAATTCACCGCCGCGATCATCAGCATCGCGTACTTCGACCATGCGGGAACAAAGCGGCCGGTCGGGAAAAGCAGGCAGAACAGCGCGATGGACATCCAGCCAATGGCCGACAGACTTTGGAACCAATAATACGCGAACGAGCCGTGCGCGGTAACGACGTTGACCAGCGAAGGAAACGTCGTACCGAAAGCCAGCATGGCGAGCGCCGCCAAGAGTCCGACCGGCTCCCGCGCGCCCTTCCACAGCAGGATCAGCGCCGACGCGTAGAATCCCAGCGTAAAGAGGACGTCGATCGCGACAAGAATCAGCGCCGTTTCCTCCCGGCTCAAGCCGGCGACGTCGGGCGTCAGCGCGGGGACGGACAAGCCGCATCCGCGCGTGAGGCACTGGTCGAGAAGCCGGTCATAGTAGGCAGGTATGCCGTTAAAGTATAAGACCGCGGTGATCGCAAAAAAGAGGCCTACAAGCCACGAAAGCGATCGCATCCATCGAGTATTTTCCATGCCTCCATTATATCGGGCCTTCCCGCCGTTGAATACGAGAATCAGGAAACTCCCGGGTTCCCGCCTCGAATTTCCCGAAATCGGGAATCTCCGTTTCCCGTGAATTTGAGTTATCTCTGCTCTATTGCTCCCGGAGCCGCCGCTTGTATGATGAAGCTCGAGAGACGAATCAAATCAAAAGGATGGATGACGAAATGACGGAAGCAAAAGTCGTACGGTGGCTCGGGATGGTCTGCCTGCTGGCAGGCATCGCCCGCATGGGCATGACGCCGACCTCGATCGTCTGGGGGACGGACAGTCCGCAGGAGCTTACCTTCGGGTATATCGCGTGTATCTTGATGTCGGTGGGTTCAATCGCGTTGTATCTGGTGCAATCGCGGGAAACGGGCGTGCTGGGCTTCATCTGCGCATTCGCGCTCGTCGCCGGGAACGTCCTGACCACGGCGCTGGTATTTACGACGTTCATCCTTGGCCCGGGACAGGATCAGCCCGAAGGTTTGGCCGTCACCCTCACCGGCATCGGCAATATGATCGGCATGACCGGAGGCTCGCTGCTGCTGGCGATTCTTATGTTCCGCGCGAAGGTGTTCCCGACTTGGGTGCCGGTTCTGTTCGTGGCCATGATCGCCAGCATGTTCCTCCCGATCGAGGACAACAAGTACTTCGCCTTCTTCTGGGGGCTCGCCTATGTCGGTGCCGGATGGTGCGTTTGGTCGGGGCGATTGAAGAATCGCGAGCAAAGTCTGGATACGGCGGAGGCAGCTGCCGGGCAGGTACGTGCGTAAGGCGTGAACTTCGAGTCGAGATTTTAAGGTGTGTCTATAGCGGAGGCGGCCTCGCGAGAGGCCGCCTTTTCCTTTCCAACTTTTAAATCGCCCCTGCATCCCTTGCCGTGTAGAACGACGGGTAAATCGGGCGATAATTGAGTTCCTCCCGAATGCGCGTCGTATCGACGATCATATCCCATGGATCAAACACCTGCTGCTGCGATTCAGGTAAGCTTTCGCTGCCATGAAGCTGACGGAGTTCCGCAGCCGAGATCGGCGCGTCGTCACCCACGTTATAGATCCGGCCATCGATGCCAGGCGCGGAAGCTGCGAGCAGCAGGGCTTGGCCCACATCGGCATGATGCGCCATGTGCATGCGTTTGGCCGGATGCCAATTGCGCAGATGTGGCAGGATTTCCACGATATGAGGATCGCCATCCCCATAGACAAAAGGAAGCCGTACGATCCGAACGCCTAATCCTTGCTCGCGATGTAGCCGCAGCAGCACCGCTTCCGCCTCCACCTTGCTTTGCGGATAAGCTTGGACGGGGTTGAGCTCGTCATCCTCGCGGCACGGCCCCGAACGATCTGCCGAACCATAAACGTTGTTGGTGCTGGTAAAAACAAACCTGGGTACATCCGCCTTTAATGCCGCGTGCGCTAGCGCGATCGTGCCGTCCAAGTTTGCCGTTCTGGTGGTCTCCTCATCAACGCCGCGGAACTGTGCCGCCAAGTGAATCACCGCATCCGTCTCCCTCAGCGCGCCGATATAGCCGTCCGGCTGCAGCAGGTCGCCCTGTACGATCTCCGCCCCTTGCCGGCGAAGCCCATCTGCCTTTTCAGCGTTCCTCACCAGTAATGTAACGCGATGACCCCGCTGCAGCATACGCTGCGCAAACCGGCTCCCTACTTTACCTGTAGCTCCCGTTATAAAAGCGTTCATTTTGAAGCCCTCCTACGTTTTGTTTTGTAGTTGCTATACCGGCAGTATAATAGAAGGGAAAAATCAATTCCTTCCTGCATTTATCGTAGGACTGGGAGTGTCAGGATATAGGGAGGATTACTTTATGGACGTGAGTTCTTCCAGAAGGTCGTTAGGCGAATTTTTGCGCATACGCCGCGAACGACTGACGCCGGAAGAAGTAGGGTTGATCTCCTATGGACGGCGGCGGACCTCGGGTCTTCGGAGAGAAGAGGTCGCTCAGCTTGCCCATATCGGCACCTCTTGGTACACCTCCCTGGAGCAGGGCCGAAGCGTCAACCCGTCGGAAGATGTACTGAACAATATCGCCAAGGCGCTGCGATTGACCGAGGACGAGCGCCGCCATCTGCACCTTCTCGCAAGGTCGGATCGGCAGGAGCCCGAAGAAGAAGACCGGGATATCACCACGGGTTTGAAACGAATGATACAGGCGCTGGACCCGCATCCGGCGTTCGTGCTCGGCAGATATTGGGATCTGCTGCTGTGGAACAAGGCGGCCGAGCTTGTTTTTCATATGCCCGCCTCATCAGGCGACGCGATGCAAAACTTCAACTGGATGCGGCATCTGCTGACGAATGCCGCGCTGGGCGCCGACCCGATGGCCGAGACCGCGTCCAGAACGCGCGCGCTGATCGCGCACTTCCGCGCAGATTACGCACGCTTTCCGAACGATGCGAGGTTTAAGGCGCTGATCGAGGAATTTACGCAGATGAGCCCGCTGTTCCGCGAGATCTGGCCGATGCATGATGTCGAGGTGGTGACCGATCACCGCAAGCAGAGGTACGATCCCCGAATCGGAGAGATGGCGTTCGAGCATATCACCTTGCAGCCGCCGACCCATCCGGATCTGAAGGTTATGATCTTTACGGCTTCGGCGGATACGGCGGTAAGGTTGCAGGGTTTAATACAAGCTTAAATCGAATGCTGTTCCCGAGCCTAGGTGGCATTCGAGTGTTTTGCCATAAGTATCTGTTTATAAACCTCATAAATGACTAAATCAAAATGGCTCTTTAAATCATGTTCCCAAATTCGGATTATTGTCCAGTCTAACCTCTGATAGAAGAGGGTTACTTCATTATCTCTAGCGATGTTTCTATCAATCTTTTTATGCCAGTATTCAGAATTCTTATTCGGAGGTTTAAAGTGGGATCGACATCCATGCCAAAAACACGAATCGATAAAGATTACGAACTTGTACTTTTTTATCGCTATGTCTGGTTTCCCAAAAAGAGATTGAACGTTTTTTCTAAACCGGATGCCTTTACGCCAGAGATATTTTGAAACGGATTGCTCTAATTTTGTGTTTTTTCCCCTTACGCGGCTCATTATTCTACTTCGTTGTTCAGAGGTCTCATCGCTCAATGGACAACTCCCCTTAAAAATTTTGCAAACATATGTTCTATTTTATAGTATGATATAGAAATAATAAAGAATCAGCCAGTAACTCGGAAGAGCCCCGTTGCGGCTGGACCTTGATAGGTTCCCGATGTTGAGTTACTCAACGTTAGGTTAAATCCCTATCTAAAGCTTTCAAAAATGGTAAAATAAAAGAAAACGTTTGGAGGGATCCAACGTGAAATGGAATGAAGTTCAAAATATTTATCCTGACCAATTTGTGAAATTTGAAATTTTACATTCATATGAACAAGACAACCATGAAATTATAGACGAAATTGCATTAATCGGTCCTGTAAAAGATGACGATGCTACGAAGGAATTATTAAATAGTAAGAATAGGACTCTCGTTTATCATACCTCTAAAGACCAAATTATTGTTAAGATCCGCAAGAACATTGGCCTAAGGAGATATCTTTGAATGAAAATTGAATTTAGAGAAGGTCTCCTTTTGACAGAATTGAAAATCACATTTAATGGACGAAGTAAGATTGTCAAGAATATTGTGATTGATACAGGTGCAAGTCATACGCTCATTTCGCAAGATGAAGTCGATGAACTTGGAATAAGAGTGACTAAGGACGATCATTTTATTACTAGCTTTGGAATTGGCGGAGAAGAGCACGCATTTATCAAAACTGTTCATTCAATTGAGATTGGGGATTACAGCTTAAAGGATATCGAGTTGGATTTTACTTCATTTAAATATCACAATATTAATGGACTATTAGGATTAGATATCTTAATGGCCGGGAAATTTAATATAGACTTATACAACCTTGAACTACTACGTCTGCAATAACAATTGCAGATTTTTTTGTGGGCGGAGATAGAGTTTCACCTAACATGTATCTATGTTTGGGCTTAGTGACCCTCAGTCCGGTCAGATAGCTTTCGGTATTTTAAACGTACGTAGTTATACAAGCTCATTAAATATTTTCAGGAGACAAATGATGCCAAACACTAATGATATTTTCGGAAAAGACTATGGAATCTACTTAGAACATTTAGGAGGCGTTCTAACCTCTGATGAAATAAAAAAAGTTACAGACGAGTTGGTACTGTATGAAATAAATTTTATCGAGAGAGATAAAAGTGGCGTAATAACTAATAGTATCGAAGAAATCTCCAATCAAGTTTTTGTTGCTATAACGTCTCCATTAATTTTAGGAATAATTAACGGATTATTACCGAACGCCGCATGGGATTTAATTAAATCTATAGCGCTTAGGTTTTTAAGTCAATTAGCGGAAAAAGGTATACAAAACTTACTCAAACGGGCGCTGAAGACAAGTTAATTTCTTTCGGGATTGATATACGATTAAACAACAAGGAGAGATACATTTACAAATTCGATTCAGTTGCATCTGATGATACTGTTTTAGCTGCGTTAGATAAGATTTTAGATTTTACCCGAGAGCAGTCAAGGCAAAGTGATTTAGAAAATTATATTGAATACCTTGTTCAGTTTGATGAGAAAAAGATGAAATGGGATAAGACAAACGTGCTTGATTATATTCGTTATCGTATTAATAAAAAATGAGGGCAGTTCGCGTATGGTGATCTTCGCTGACCCACGATCAATCAAAAGTATTTTAAATTACGTTCAAAAACAACTCTTGCCTGCTTACAAGGCAAGAGTTGTTTGCTTTTAAACTCTTTGCAATCACCAAGCGTAAACGCCCTTCTCATCCAAAAACTCGCCGTTATGACGCTGCCCGTCCGTCGCATAGCCCACAATAATCGCGGCGGCAGCCTCCTTCGACTTCCCGCCCGGGGCATTGCCGTTGAGATCCGTCGTCGTGAACCCCGGCGTCACCGCAAACACCTGTGCGCCGCTGTTTCTGACCTCATAAGCCATCGACAGCGTCATGGCGTTATTGGCCGTCTTGGACGAGTTGTAGTCGAACGCGTTAAGTGTAAATTCGGCATTTTGCATATGGTCCAGGGAAGCCATGTCGGTCGAGACGTTAATGACGGTGCCTTCGTTCGCCTTGATGAGCGGGAACAGACGCTGGTTCAAGCGGAAGGTGCCGAAGAAGTTGACTTCGAAGGCGTTGCGCAGGTCTTCTTCCTTGGTATCAGTAAACGAGCGAGAGAACGCGCCCGGCATGCCGGCATTGTTGATCAGCAGCGTCAGCTCCGAATGGTTCTTGTTAATCGTGTCGGCTGCCTGTTCGATGGACTTCACGTCGCTCATGTCGATGGCTACAAATTCGACGTCCAGCCCCTTGGCGGTCAGCTCGGCGACGGCCGCTGCGCCCCGTTCGGCACTGCGTGCGCCAAGGATGACTTTCCAGCCTGCCTCGCCTAACTGCTTCACGATCTCGAATCCGATTCCTTTATTTGCGCCTGTGACGAATGCGGTCTTTTTCATGCGAATCCCTCTTTCCGTAATTAGTTTGCCTTTCATGATTGATAAGTTACTATGCTACACTTAGTGTAGGTCAACATTGAATTTTAAATAAGCGAGGTCGCGTATGCTTACGATCGGAGAAGTGGCGAAGGACGTCGGAATTAACATCGGAGCCATCCGTTTTTACGAGAGAAAGGGACTGCTGGAGCCTGCCGCCCGCAGCGAGCAGAATAACCGGCTTTATACGGAGCATGACCGCAACTGGCTGCTCTTCATCAAGTGTCTCCGCGAGACAGGGATGAGCGTGGAGGATATCAAGACGTATTACGACAAGGTGAAGGAAGGCACCTCCACCCTGCCGGAACGAATCGATATGATTCAAGCGCAAAAAACGAAGCTGCTGCACGACATCGAGGAGAAGAAGGCGCAGCTCGTTCGTCTGGAGGAGAAGCTGGAGCGGTATTATCGCGGGGAAAATTATTAAAACCTCCGGCGCCGCGATGGACGCGGTACCGGAGGTTTTCATCGGGTAAAGCGCTACTGCCCGCTACGTCTCATGCTTCGCTCAGCGGCTCGCCGTCTCCGAGCCGGCCGGCGCATCCGCGCGGGTAAACTTGCGAATCTGGGAGATCTGACCCGCATGAATCCCCGTATGGTACATCAGGCGACCGACCGCTTCAAGCGGCGTCGACGGGCCCGTCGGGGAATAGACGGCGATGTGCCAACGCTCCTCGGGCAAGATACGCATCGCCTCGAGCAGGTGCGCGTTGGATGCCTCCAACAGAGAGACGAGCTCCTCGAGGACGTAGCGTTCGGTCTGCGCTCCGCGCGCGCCGCGACTCGTCTCGATGACCAGGTCCTGCGGCATCTGCGCGCCGAAGAACCATTCGGCGAACATGTACTCCACTTCGGCGTTGTGCCGAAGCATATAACCGATCGAAGCCCCGTTCAGCGACAGCGACAGTTCCGCCTCCGGGATCGCTCTTACAGTCTTGTGGAATCTCTTCTGGATCGCCTGCCAGATTGGCAATACGGTCGCATAAGTGGTCGCATAAGTCATGGTCTGCAAGCTCCTTCGCAGCTTAGGATTTGACGGCAGGCGTATGTCCGTCGCGCACGACGTGCTCGAACCGGTCTCCCGCCAGGTCGATATCGAACGCCTGACCGAAGCCCGCCACATAGCGCCCCTCGCTCGCCGTCAGCTCGAACAGGGAGAAGTCCAGCCCGCGGAGCATGCCAATGGTCGCCTTGCCGAACGACAGCTCGAAGCGGCGGAAAATCTCGTCGTATCCCTCGTTGCCCACGTTGACCGCCGTGCATACGAACCGGGCGCGCTGGCGGGCGAACAGATTCGCAGTTTTCGCCTCGTCCTCGATCATCATCGCATCGACGGCAGGGTTATTTTCCATATGCCGATAATGATTGGCGATTCGGCTGATGAAAATATAGAACTTGCCTTCCGCCTGGACGAACGGAGCATAAGATACGAATGGCCTGCCCTCGTCGTCGATCGTACTGATGAGCAAGGTCTTGACCTCGTCGGCAAAAGCAAGATAGCGCTGCTTGATCGCTTCCTTATCCAATGGCTTCATGCGCATTCCCCGCCTTCTTGTTCGATTGAATCGCTTGCCCGCCCCACTTCTTCATAGGCGGAAAAGTCCGGCTGCTGCCGCTCGGCATGTACACCGGTACGCCGTCCTCCATTCGGACGGACGCCTCGATCTGGAACACCTCGCGAAAGAAAGACGGCTCGAAAAGCTGCTCTGGCGTACCGGACCGGGCGATCTTGCCGTCCTTGACGGCGATCATCCGGTCGCTGTAACGCGAAGCTTGGTTCAGATCGTGGAGCACCATCACAATCGTCATGTGCAGCTCGGCATTCAGATGCCGAATCAACTCCATGATCTCGATCTGGTGCGAGATATCCAGGTACGTCGTCGGCTCATCCAGCAGCAGCGTTTGCGGCAGCTGCGCTAGCGCCATGGCAATCCACGCGCGCTGACGCTCGCCGCCGGACAACGTGTAGAGCGAACGAAATCTCATGTCGCCCAGATCCATCATCTCGACGGCCCACTCGACGATCGACAAGTGCTCGCCGCGGCACTCCTCGAACCACTTCAGGTGCGGATGACGGCCTTGTTTTACCAGATCCAGCACCGTCAGATCGAGAAGATGATCCTGCGTTTGCGGCAGCATCGTCAGCTTGCGGGCAACACGCTTGGTGTCCATACGCGCGATATCCTCGCCTTCGAGCATCACGGCCCCTTGCTTGGGCGCGAGCAGACGCGACAGCAGACGCAGGATGGTCGACTTGCCCGAGCCGTTCGGGCCCACGATGCTAAGCATCTCGCCCTTGTTCAAGGAGAGCTCGAAGCCATCCACGATCAAGCGTTCTTGCAAGCCGTATCTCAACGAAGATGCATTCAGGACGTTTTCCATCCTCGCAGGCCCCCTCTAAGCAAGTATAGGAAGAACGGCGCTCCAAGCAGGGCAAGCAGGATGCCGACCGGAAACTCCATCGGATCGAACCAGCTTCGCGCCGCCGTATCGGCGGCGACGACCAGAATGCCCCCGCCGAGCGCGGATACGGGCAGAAGAATCTTGTAGTTGCCGCCGACTAGGAGGCGGACGATGTGCGGCACGACCAGTCCCACGAAACCGATCATGCCCGAGACGCTGATCGCCGCGCCCGCCATGAACGTCGAGACCAGCACGACGAGCATCCGGCTTCGCTCGACTCGCCCGCCCAGCAGCTTCGCGACCTCATCGCCCAGCATGAGCATGTTCGCGTGCTTGACGAGGAAAAAGGAGGCGACGATTCCGATGGCGGCATACGGGGCGATCGTCTCGAAGTGCGGCCAGCTTCTGCCGTTCAGGCTGCCGCTCATCCACGGCAGCACGGACTGGACCTTCTCGCTGTTCAGGATCATCAGCGCGGTCATGGCGGCGCCCAGCAGCGAGTTGATGGCGACGCCCGCCAGAATCAGCCGCCCGGTCGGCGCGCCTCCCTTCCAAGCGACGGCGTAGATGACGATCGTCGCCGCTACCGCGCCCAGGAAAGCGGCGATCGGCAGATACGCCATCTTTTCGGGGAATAGGATCATGATCGTCACCGCGGCCAGCCCCGCTCCCGCGGTCACCCCGATGATGCCGGGGTCAGCGAGCGGATTGCGGAACACGCCTTGCATGAAGGCGCCCGACATCGAGAGGCAAATGCCGACGAGCAGGCCCGTCAACAGCCGGGGCAGCCGCAGATTCCAGACGATCTGCCGCGCCTCGCTGTCCGTCCGGTCGAAGAGCGCGTGCCATACTTCCTTGGCGGGTACGGGCACGGAACCCATCATCATGCCGTACAGCAGCGCCGCGAGCAGCAAGCCTATAAATACGATGAGAACGAGATAGCGTCGGGTAGCTTTGGGGTCCTTCATCCGCGATTACTTGGCCTGAAGGAGCAGGCCGTTCAGATATTCGATCGCTTCCGGCGCCCGCAGGCCGGGATTAGCCGCGAACAGGTCATTCGGCAGCACCTCGAACTGGTCGCTTTTCACCGCGCCGAGATTTTTCCACACCGGATTCGATTGCAGCTCCTTCTTGAAGCTCGCCTTCACTTCATCCGGGTCCCCGTGCGTGATGAGATAGATGACGTCCGGGTCCGCGGCCACGATGCGTTCCATGCTGAATTCCGCGTACTGCGGCATTTTGTCCATGTTCGGGAATTTGGCCGCGACGTTCGCGCCGCCGGCCAGCTCGAGGAAGTTGCCCGGATAGCTCGTCGGAAGCGCCACGACGAAGTCCCCCGGCGCGCCGTACAGGATGAGCGCTTTGGGCGCCTTGGCAGGTTTCTTCAAGCCTTGAAGTCTCGCGTCCATGTCCTTAATCAGCTTGGCCGCCTCGTCTTCCTTGCCCAGCACCTCGCCGTACAGACGAATCGTGCTCTGAATCTCCGCGAACGTATTCTGCGAGTTCAACAGCATCTGGGCGCCCAGTTTCTCTACCGTCGCCGCGTTCTGCTGAAGCGCCGGGCTACCGATCACAAGATCCGGCTTCAGGGACGCCAGCTTCTCGAAGTCGATGCCGTGCGCGCTGCCGACCTCCGGGAGCGAAGCCGCCGACGGCGGATACACCTTGCCCAGCGCCGTCGAGCGTCCGACCAGATGTCCGCCGAGCGCCGCCACGATCTCGGTGTCGGAAGAAGACAGGGTGACGATGCGATCGGGCCTCGCCTTCAGCTTCAGCGAACCGGTCTTCGTCTGTACCGTGCGGCTGGAGAAGAGCTGTACCTGGTTGCTCGAAGCGTTCCACTTCACCCACAGGCCGAACGATTCGGCTGTGAAACGGAGCGGTACGAACGTCCGACCGCCGACGACGACCGGGGCCGTATCGAGCGTCAGTTTCTCTCCGTTCTTGGTCGCGGATACCGTGCCTACCGAATAGACGATCTTCGCGCTTCCCTTCGTCGCGGTGACCGTCTTGGTTTTCGCATCCCACTGGGTCTTCCCGCCCAAAGCCGCGACCACCGAGGCATAAGGCACGAGCAAGCGTCCTTTTACCCACTGCGGTTGGACTTCGAGAGCGAGCTTCTTGCCGTCATAAGTAATCTCGACCGGTTTGGCGGCTGCAGCCGCGCGGGATCCGCTCCAGCTTGCGATGGGTGCGACGAGCAACAGCGCCATCGCGCTGAGCATGCCGGTCTTGGCGAATCGGCTTAATCTTTGGAACATGAACGTTTGGCCCCCCTATAATCAATAATAATAATCATTCTCAGTTACGTATACTATTTGATAACGATTATCATTGTCAATAAAAACTTGGATGAATTTGGTTTATCTGTTTAGTCATGCGCCACGCTGGCTGTCCGAGACGAATCAATCGACGCGCGGGGTCGCCGTGATTTTTTTATTGGAAAATAATTTTATAACATGCTAGTATCTGGATGCTACTCATTTCAATCACGAAAGGAAGATCGAGAAATGCAGTTTACCATTCACTCTCTGCCCAAGTGCCGTATCGCGTACGTACGACAAGTAGGTCCGTATGGGCCGGCCAACTCGCAAGCCATGGAAAAGTTAAAACAGTGGGCGGGGGAGAGGAACCTGCTGACCGAATCGGCAGTTCTGCTGGGTATCCCGCAGGATAACCCGGCTACAACGCCTCCCCAAAACTGCAGATACGATGCCTGTATCGTGCTCTCCGAAGATCAGCCGATCGACGATTCGGTTGGCGAAAGCGAATTTCCCGGCGGCGAATATGCCGTGTGTATCGTGAACCATACGACAGACGACGTCCAAAAGGCATGGGCCGAATTATTTCCTGCCTTGCAAAGAAGCGGCTATCAACTGGACGACAAACCGATTGTAGAAAGATACACCGGCGAAATGATCCAAAACGAACGATGCGAGCTGTGCGTGCCGGTCAAGCGGGTGTAATTGCAGCGTTTTAAAGGCAGGCACAAAATAGGCATCGCCAAGCCAACTCTCCGCTTAGCGATGCCTATTCTGTCTCTTCTCGTCCCTGCAATTGCTCGAGAACTTATTTTGCCGAGACCCGCTCTTCCGCCTCTACGTTAGCAAAATAATGCGCGCTGTCCACCATCGGCGTGCAGTCGGAATGATCTCCGCTGAGCGTAATCTCGAAAATGAAGTCTTTATGTTGCACGATCGGTTTCACCATTCGCCAGTCGATCTTCCCCAAACCCAATTGCAGCGAATCATGCTCCAGTCCCATGCTGTCTACGAGATGGTAATACTGCGCGTACGGCTCTGTCCGTTCAAGAATGTCCCGCAGCCGCTCATTGTCCCCGCGGAATGAGATGAAGGCGTGACTCACGTCGACGGTCAGCGGAAGCGCCAGCGGCACGATCAATTCGTCGATGAGATCGGGGTTGCACCCGTAGGAGAACAGCCCTTCGGTCGAATCTTCCCAGACGAATACGTCCCGTGAGTAGGCCATGACGTCGCGAATCGCTTCGCGAAGGCGGACGGTACGCTCCCGGGTGACGTTCCTGCTGCTGTCCGTATCGACGTAATGGGCATGCACGACGCATTTGGCCCGCTCTTCTATGCAGATGCGTGCCAGCTGTTCGCAGGATTCATGATAAAATCGGCGAACTTCCGGATTACCGCTCAAGATGTCCAAATACTCGCCCCGGTACATGGGGGGATGGTGCAGGAAGGGTTTGACGCCTCGATCATGAAGCTGGCGAATTCGGTCCCGGATGAGCGTCTGATCCTTAAGGTCGCGTTCGCTCAGATAGAACTCGATAATATCCGGGTTGTAAGCAAGCCGGTTGTTCAAGTTACTCTGCTCGAGATTTCCCTTCAAACGTATAAACTTCATCAGGGCATCGCCTCCGCTTCGAATCTTACCACGCCTGTGTTAGAGGGACATTATCGCCCGATGCGTGATCGTCAACATGTTTTACACCGACTTTCGTTTTCTTACGCAGCAGACAAGCTGCCTCCGATTGAGCATCGGCGCCAGCTTGTTTGCTCCGTGTTCACGGTCGCGCCCACTAATTCCCTTGTTCCTCCAGTTGCTCCTCCAACCACTGCTCCATCAGACGATCCAGTTGCTCCCGGAGCGCCTCTCTTTCTGCCCAGTCCCTCTCTAATTTGGACACGTCTTGCCCGAGTTCATCTGGCACGGCTTCAAGCGCTGCAATTCGTCGCTCCAACGCTTCGATCTCCTCTTCGAGCTTCCTGCCGAGATGAGGATCCGTCTCTCTTCGTGCTGCGACCGATGACGTTCGATTCGATTCCGGTCGCGATCGACCCCGCTCTTCAACCTCGCCTTCGGCAGACTCGACCGTTCTGCGCCGGCTTGCCGCCCGATATTCATCGAATCCGCCCAGATGAACCGCGAGACGCCCCAGGTGGAGCTCCCATATTTTCTGTGCCAGACGGTTCATGAGATACCGGTCGTGGGTCACGATCAGAACCGTACCCGGATAATCCTCCAGCGCTTCCTCAAGCGCCTCTCTCGATGCGATGTCCATGTGGTTCGTCGGTTCGTCCAATATGAGCAGGTTCGGCTTCCTATGCACGAGCAGCGCGAGTCGGAGACGCGTCCATTCCCCGCCCGAGAGCAGACGAACGGGCTTGAACACATCGGCCCCGTAGAAAAGGTACGCAGCCAGTCGGTTGCGGGCCTCGCCTTCCTCTAGCCCGGCCCCCTCCCGGTAGTAGTCCACCACGGACTGCTCCGGTTGATCCGGCATTTGCTGCTGAGCGAGATATCCGACCTCGACACGGGCGCCAAGCCGCGCTTCTCCACCGTCCGCCGAGACTTCGCCAAGTATAATTTTCAGAAGCGTCGACTTGCCCGAGCCGTTGTCTCCGTTCAGCACCACCTTCTCGCCATAGTGAAGCTCTCCCGTTACGCCTGCCAGCACGGTCTTCGACCCGTATTGCTTCTCTACGCCATCAAGGATGACGACTTGTTTTCCCGACCGTTCGGAGAGCTGAAGGTCGAACTCGGCTTCCTTGCGTTGGATAGCGGGGCGCTTCAGCTTCTCCATGCGATCGATCGCTTTTTGCATGCTGGCCGCTCTTCGGGCAAACTTTTCGTTGCCGCCGACTTTCCCCCACTCCATCAACTGCTTAATGGACTCCCGCATTTTCTTGATCTTCTTCTGCTGCTCCTGGTAATCGTCGAACTGGCGAAGGAGCAGCTCTTCCTTCTCCTTCACATATTGCGTGTAATTTGTATGGAACACGGTGGATTCCCCGTCCTCCAACTCCACGATCTTCGTGACGACTTTATCGAGAAAGTAGCGGTCATGGGAAACGACGAGGCAGGCCCCTCGGTATTTCAGCAGAAACGCTTCCAGCCACTCCACCGCATCCATATCGAGGTGATTCGTCGGTTCGTCAAGCAGCAGCAATTCGGGCTCCATCAGCAGCTGCGAGGCAAGACCGACCTTCGTTTTCTCGCCTCCGGACAACGAATCGTACGCACGGGCATACCATTCCCGAGGAATGCCTAAACCATCTGCGATCTGATCGATCCGGACATCGAGCTCGTAGCCCCCGTCCCTTTCGTAGCGTTCCTGCAGCTTGGCATACACTGCAAGCAGGTCCTCCAATCGTTCCGGCGTCAATTCCGGCGAAGACATCGCCGATTCCAGCTCCGTCATCCGTTTCCGGCAATCGAGCAGCTCGCGGAATCCGGTCGCCAGCACTTCCAGGACCGTCGTATCGGCCTCCATATCCGGTATTTGCTGAAGATAGCCGATCCGCGCGTCCTTGCGAACCGTCAGCATCCCTTCGTCCGGTCGGTCCAGCTTGGCGATCATGCGCAGCAGCGTCGTCTTGCCGCACCCGTTGCGGCCGACGAGTCCGGCCTTTTCGCCGTGATGCAGCTCGAAGGTCACCTTTTCCAGAACAAGCTGGGCGGCGTTGTATTTCTTTACGTTTTGACAATTGATCGTTAACAAGTGAGTTCCTCCTAATTCGAGGCCCTACCCGTCTGAATCCATAAAAAAAGGACGCAGGGAAAATTCCCTACGCCCGGTTCGGTTCGATCCGTTCAGGTTAAGGTAGGAGCCTTTTCGCGAGTGGTGAGATCGTATGGTTAAAAATGGACAGACTTCTCCCGTCTTGCCGATAACCATGAACGATGCCAGCTATCGCGATGGGCAGCCGGCTCACTTGATCATTCACGCACTCCCGATTCATCCTACCTTCACCTCCCTTTACGCAGTTAATTCCAAATATACTACAGCCGGCGACAACTCGGCAACGTCTAGGCAACTTTCTGCAAATTTAAAGGCCATCCTTCGCAGGATAGCCTCTCATGATCGTCGATATGGGATTCTAGCGCCTAGATTTATTTGCACGACGACGGTTTTTATGGGTACCTTTCTTTTTGACACTTAATATGCCGACGCCCGCTGCCCCAAAACCCGCTCCAGGGAAGAAGCCTAATCCTGAACCGGGAAAACCCAATCCAAGTCCCGGAGCGAAGCCCACCCCCGAACCCGGAAGACCCACGCCGAACCCAAAGCCAGGTGCGCCAAAACCTGCTCCAGGGAAGAAACCTAACCCCGAGCCAGGAAGGCCAAAGCCTAATCCTGGGGCAAATCCCAATCCCGAACCCGGCAATCCTATCGCCATATGCCGCTTCCTCCTCAAAGATGTAGTGGACATATCATATGGGATATCAATACCGGTTGCTTGTATATTTGCCCTTCGGGTGAATATCATTTAAGAACCTTATTCAAAAATCAGATACCAGAATATCGCGATTTCATCACTCTGCGGATGAAGGCCCTGATACAAGTGAAGATCAACCCCGCCGATGACAAAACCGCAGCTTGCATAGAACTTGCACGCAGCCACGTTATTGCTTTGCGTCTCCAGCATGATGCCGGGAATTCCGCCGTTTTTCGCCCACTGCTTCGCCTGTTCGATCAGTTTACCTCTATCTCCTTAAAATCTTCCGAATAGCTCTTTATGTAACGAGGAGCCGGCTCTACCGCGAATGCGAATTCCCGCCCCGTCAGAGACGGGACGAGGATGGAGTCAACGGTGAAGCTATCATCGATATTCCTCCAATCCGCTTTGTCTCTGGCCGCCAGCTCCCGGATCTCAATCTCCATACTCAACCTCCTATTTTCGCTTGCGGCGATGTGGTCAAGCTCATAGGTGTATTGTACTTTATTTTCCAAGGCAGGCATTGACACTGGAGTTAACTCCAATGTTATGTTGATGGTATGGAAAAACAATATTCTATAAAAGACGTTTCACGGATACTTGGCATCCCGAAGGATACGCTTCGCTACTATGACCGTATTGGGATCGTATCGCCGTCCCGGGAACATAATTCTTACCGGAGGTATTCCAAGGACGACCTCGTCGATTTGATGAATGTTCAGATCATGCAGTATGCGGACTTTTCGCTTGATGAAATGAAAGGGAGGTTTCAGTTCCACAAAATGCAGCATGTAGATCCGGCTTATTGCCATGAGATCGCTGTATTCCTTGATGCCAAAAAGGCAGAAACGCGCAAGAAAATCGCACATCTTGAAAAGGTCAGTCAATTGCTCGATGTAGCGGTCGAAACGCTAAGAGATTTTAATCAAGAAAGTGACCAGCGGCTGGCAGCGTTAGTTCGGGAGATCTACCGGGATATTAACAAGAAAGAACCTGGAATAGCAGAGGAGGATTGTGATGGACGCTAAAATTAAGAATTATTATTTTCTGATTGCCGGCGTTCTTGCGATGCTGTTTGCCGTTACTCATGCATGGAACGGGCAATCTACTGTACTGCCGACGCTCTTTGCAAATGATATCGCCATGGATTCACAGATCACATTCGAGTATGTCTGGCACATTATCACCGCGGAGAATCTGGTCTTCGGCACAGTATTCGTAATCTTGTCCTTTCAGAGCGAACGATCAAAAACTCGGTTTGTCGCATGGATGATCGTGTCGCTGCTGCTCGTTCGTCTGTTGGTCATTCTCGGCATAACGGCATCTTATGATGTATCGGCACTCACGCATACGTTAGTCGATTCGCTTGCCATCCTCATCTATATCGCGATCATCATACTGGGCATAAAAATGAAGACGAGGCCCCTCTAGAAGAGGGACCTCGCATCCGGCTATGCGAATCGCGTCCAAGAATTCAGCTTCTGGGCGACATCCGCCCCTTCGAGGATCATCTTGTGAATGTCTTCGTTGATCAGCTGTCGCGAGGCGTTCCATTTCTCGCTGATGTAGAAGCCGCTCGTCTGCACATGATCCAGCTCTTGCACGTAGCGAGACCAGATCGGGTGCTGCGTCATCCCGCTCTCCTCCGCGAGCGAACGAGTAGCCGGCAGCGTGCGCGCAGAGCTCGGACGGAAAGCATCGGCACGCTCCAATGCGTAGTGTCGCACGAACTCCCAAGCGAGCCGGGGATGCCGCGACTTCGAGGTGACGCCGGCGGCGCCCATGTAGAGCATGTTGGACCGCTCGCCGCCGGGCATATTCGGCAGTCCGACGACGCCGAACTTATCCGACAGCCCGTGGATGACGAGGCCGCCCGCGAACCATGTGAAACCGAAGATCATCGCGAAGCCTTGATGCAGCTCGCCCGCTTCCGAAGGCTCGCCCGGATTGCGGATGACGCGATGGACCCGGTAGGCGTCGATCAGCTTGCGGAACGCTTCGATGACGGCCGGCTGATCGACATGTCCCCGCGAGGTCGAACCGTCTGCGGATAAATATCGGCCCCCGTTTCGCATGATGAAAGGTTCGAACTCTTCGATGTCCACGCCGAAGCCGAAGCCGAATTGGCGCGCCACGCCGTTGTCGCCTCGAATCGTCAGCCTTTCCGCCAAGGCCATCATCTCGTCCCATGTCCAGTCGTCGGTCGGATAGGGAAGTCCCGCGGAATCGAACATATCCTTCCTGTACAGAATCAGCGGCAGCGCGATGTCCACCGGCAAACCCGGCAAGTTCCCGTCCTTGCACGCCACGCGCATGAGGCCGGGATTAAAGTCCTCCTTCAAGCCAGGCACTTCGTCCACGTAAGGAAGCAGATCGACGAACATGTCTTTGTGGTTAAATAGCGCCCAGCCTCCAGATTCGATCATGTCAGGGGCCTCGTCGGATTTATAAGCCTGCAGCAATTCATAGTGGTCGGCCGCTTGCTCGATAAGGACCTGCACGTCGGGATTGTTGCGCTCGAAGGACGCCTTTGCGTCCTGCAGGTTGTGGAGGTGATGAAAATCGGTCATGAGTCGAATCGTCGTTTTGCCGCTCAAATGGATTTCCCCTTCTCGGAATGGTCGATTGCTTTTTCCAAATAGCCGATCGCGGCGGCTTCGAACGCTTTTGCTCGCTCGAGCCACACCACGCACTTCCCGCATTGCTCCGGCGACAGCGCTTCGGCCGTTCGTACGAACGGCACCTCGTCGCTGAATTCGGCCAATGTCTCGCTCGCTTGCTCGTAGGCTTCCGAAGCAAGAAGCGCAAGCCGCATCGCCTCGCCCTGAAAGGGAATGCCGCGTAAATAGTAGGCGGCATATCGTCTCGTCTGCGAATACGCAGCGGCAAGCTGGCCCGCCCCGTACCGGTTCGGCGGCACGGCGGGGTCGCCGCGCATATGTCCGATCCACCGATCGTACGCGGACAAGCCGGACGTGTAGGACAAATACGCGGTCATCGGGCAATAAGCGCGCGGATTTCTGGCATGCGCGATCGCCAAGAGGATGGCGCTCTCCGCGATACGCCGGCCCTCCATACCCTTCGCCGCCCTCGTCCGGGCCGCTCTCGCCGGATCCTCGATCCGCCTGACTGAAGCGAGGAACCGAACAGGATTGAGCGCGATATCTCCGTAAGCCAGCATTTTGCCTTCGGGCTTCATGACATCGGTCAGCTGCACGGTTCGTTTGTCGTCGTCGTAGCCGTAAATCAGCGACCATTCGTGCACGTAAGGCCGCGAAGCGGCGGTGTCGAAGTAGAGCACGGGTCGGCCGGCATCGATCTCCTGGCGAATAAAAGGAATGACGGCTTCCTCGATCGGCAGCACGACGGGAAATCGTTCGACCGCCCCAAGCAGCGGTACGGGCGAACCGGCCAGCTGCCCGCACAGCAGGGTCGTCTCGTATCCGAGCTCCCGCATGAACGCCTTCAGCGTCTGCCGCCAGTCGAACATATAGAGCCCGTCGGCGTAAGTGGTCCTATCGGAAATTTGCATGCGAAAGGCAAAACCCGATATCCCCATCAATTCGGCCATATCCCGCCTGTCGCCGACCGCGGCGAGCATCTGCCCGATCCGGTCGATGAAGGACAGCATGACGGCATCCGAAGCCGGCCATTCCGGCAGTTGAAGCAGCTTGCTCTTCACCAATGCCTTGCCTCCTCCTTTGGGAAGTAGGCCAAGGGAGACGCGGACGTGCGCTTGTCGGAGCTTCTGGCGGGAGCGATGGATGTAGGTGTAGATAGAGCCCGTCGTCATGCGGTACATGGCGGCGATCTCGTCCGGACTCAGCTGCTTGAAAAAGTACGCCTCGAAAATATCGCGCTCTTTGCGATTCAAGCAGTTTAGCACCGAGTGAATCGTCTCGTAGAGCTCTTTGCGCATAAGAGACTCTGCGGGGTCATGGACATTGTTCGCTTCGCTGGCAGCCGTGCGCGTCAAGTGGAAGAGGACACTGTCCAAGTCGTCCCAATCGACTGCATCGATCTCTCCCTCCGCCGAGCCGAAGGCGGCGAACGGCTTTTCCCGCTTATATGGGCCACCTCGCCGTAGGCGCATGTTGGCCTGGTTGCGAACGATTTTGTGCAACCATGGCAAAAAGCGGCTCGTATCGTGCAGCGATCCGATATGCAGGAATGCGCGGATGAGCGCATCCTGCACAATGTCGTCGGCCATATGCGGATTCCCGGTTATCCGCTCGGCCCACATTTTCGCCTGGCTTCGATGCCGCTCGATCAGTTCGCCGAAGGCTTCCGTATCTCCCAACTGCGCCCTCTCCGCCAGCACCCGGCTATGTCGTTCCTCTTCCGTCTCTTCGCGATCGCGTGCAATCCGAACGCCGCTCGGATCATAATCTCTCACATGCCCGCCCTCCGTGTCTCCGCCTGTCCCCAATGAGTCAGATGCCACTCGCCGAACCTTTTTGAACACATTTCCTTTATTTTACTGAATACTTTCGAAAGTAAATATGGAACAGCGCAAAAAAAGACAGGTCCCGACCTCAAGGACCCACCTCAGTCCGGCCGACAATGATCTCTTTTTCGTGGGGCGACGTACTTTTTACGCTTACTGCCATGAGATTGCTGAATACCTTGATGCCAAAAAATCAGAAACGCGCAAGAAAATTGCACATTTTGAAAAGGTAAGTCAATTGCTCGATGTAGCGGTCGAAACGCTAAGAGACTTGAATCAAGAAGTGACCAGCGGCTGACAGCGTTAGTTCGGGAGATATACCGGGATATAAACAAGAAAGAAACTGGAGTAGCAGAGGAGGATAAGTCTTTTCTAGCGTTACTACCGTGAACGGTGTTGTCGGGCTTGGTGAAATGATCAACTCGCCTCAATAGGTTCAACGCAGCTGTTGAACGAGAACGCCAAAAAAAAGGCCGCAACAGGTCACTCTCCATCAACCTGTTACAACCCTTAAACCCGCGTTCGACGCGGCTTTATTGCCTTACCGTCTTCTTATCCTGCAGCGCTCGGCCCAAATACCGGAGCCAGTCGCGACTCGGAGAGCTGATCGCTTAAACCAAAGTACTCACAGAAATTCATGATCATCGGATTCCATTTGGACGGATCAATATAATTAGGGTGATCCTCCATCGTCAACGCCAGCTCCACGTGAACTTTCTCGATATGGACTTCCAATGCGACTAAGGAACTCGGCTCTTCGAAGGGATGCACTTTTACGAGCTTGGCTTCTAAATGAACCGGGCATTGCTGTACGCGAGGCGCCCTGACATCCAGCGACGGCAACGGGGTCAGCTTGGACACGCCGAACTTGTCAGGTTCGAATTGATAGCCCCTCGCTGCTTTGGATTCCGGGACCGGATAGCGGCCGGTCAATAAGGTGAGACGCTCGATCGCGGGGATCAAGTCGACGGACGGCAAGTTCAGCACGCATTCGCCCTCTCTTATCAGATTCAAGACGGTCTGCGATTTGCTGCTTAGCCCGAGCATGCAAGAACGATTCAGCCACCAGGCCGAAGACATCGGAGCCAAATTCGGGGTGCCGTCCTCGTTTATCGTACTGATCAGCACCACCGATGAGCCAAAATACAGGATTTTAGGTTCGATCTCGACATGCATACTCGTACAACTCCTTCCGTAGGGGCGATGTGCGTTTACTATAGCACGTGTCGGCAGCCGACCATACGGATTTGGAATGAGACAGCAAGAAGTCGAAAGTCCGAACGGATTCCATTCGCCTCTTTTTAAAGTTTTACGCCCTCTGAGATATCCTTGCCGAAGTACTTCGTCGAGATTTTTGCGTATGTACCGTCCTCGTGCATGGCCTTCAGCGCCTGGTTAACGGCTTGCACCGTATCCTCTTTTCCTTTTCCGAATAAAAACGCCGCGGTTTCGATCTCGCTGGACTGATCGACCACTTTGATTTTCAGATCAGGCCGTTTTTTTTGCAAGTCCAGAAAATAAAGATTGTTATATATCAAAGCATCGACCCGCTTCGAACGCAAGAGTTCGACGGAGTCGCCATTTTCCGGCACGAGGGTGGCACCGTATTTGAGAGCCAGAGCGCCTTGCACGGATTCGGCAAGTCCGTTCGTCTTCTTGCCCTTTAAATCCTTGAAGCCGTGGATGTCCTTATTCTCCTCGAGCACGATCAGGGTCAGGTTGGAGAATTGATAGGGATCGGAGAAGTCGTACTTCTTCTTCCGCTCTTCGGTGATGGACAACTGCGGGATGGTGTCGAACCGTCCGCCGTCAAGACCCGAGAACATGCCCGCAAACTCGACCTCGGCAAATTTTACCTTAAGACCGATGCGCTTGCCGACTTCATTGGAGATGTCGATGTCGAACCCGGTCAGGCCGTCGGCGTCGTGATACGAATAAGGAGGATACGTACCGGTGGTGGCGACCACGATCTCCCCTTTTTTCTTCAACTGCGCAAGCGAGCTGCCGGCCTGGTTTTTGTTGGAGCTGCATGCGGTCAGGACGATTCCTACGCAAAGTAGGATAAACAACAATTTTCTGCTCATGAATTCATCCTCCGATAATAACGCGGTTAAATGGTATAGGAAGGCGCAGACGAAGAAAATCCCGGTGCCAGGCGGCTTACAAATTGGCGAACGCGCTCATGGCGGGAATGGACGAAGACAGCCTCTGGCGTGCCGTTCTCGAGAATCGTCCCCTGGTCCATGAACAGAACTCGGTCGGCCGCTCGGCTGGCAAATTCCAGCTCGTGCGTCACGACGATCAACGTGATGCCGGAGCGAATCAACGATCGCATCACCTCCAGCACCTCTCCGACGAGCTCCGGGTCAAGCGCAGAAGTCGGTTCGTCGAACAGGAGAATCTGCGGCTCCATCGACATCGCCCGGGCGATGCCGACCCGCTGCTGCTGTCCGCCCGACAGCTGATACGGGTAGCGGTCCTGGAAGGCTCCGAGCCCGACCTGATCCAGCAGGGCGATCGCTTTGGCCTGCGCGTCGGCACGATTGAGCCGGCGAACGGTAATTGGGCCGACCATGACATTTTCCAATGCGGTCATGTGGGGAAACAGATGGTTGCCCTGAAAGACCGTCCCCGTCTCCCTGCGAAGGGCCTGAATGGCTCTCGGACTCGGTTTCCCCATCGGCGAAAAGCGGAGCTGCCGCTCGCCGAGACGGATGCTGCCATCGGTCGGGATCTCCAATAAATTGATGCAGCTGAGCAGCGTCGACTTGCCGGATCCGGATGGGCCGATGACGACCGTCGTCGTACCTTGCTGCACTTCAAGGTCGATAGCATGAAGGACGGTCGAATCGCCGAAGCGCTTCGTTAACCCTTGAAGGGACAATAACAATGAACCTCTCTCCTCCCTTAGGTCTGATAGCTTCCAAGCCTCTTCTCCAACCGGGTCTGCCAGATCGTGAGCACGGAGCAGAGGACGAGATAGTACGCGCCGGCAATCAGGTAGAGCAGCATCGGCTCGAAGGTCGAAGCTGCGATTAGCTTGGCCGCGCCGAACAGATCGGGGAGCGTCACGAGCGCTGCGAGCGAAGACGTCTTAATGAGCGTGATGAACTGATTGCCGAAGCTCGGAATGCAAATACGGACCGACTGCGGCAAGATCACCCGGGTCAGGTTCTGGCTTCGCGACATCCCTAGCGCATAACCGGCCTTCCACTGACCGCCCGGAATCGAGAGGATGGCCGCCCGCATAATCTCCGACGAATAGGCCGCCTCCGAGATCGTGAGGCTGATCACGATGCTGGCGAACGGCGAGAGCAGAATGCCCATGCCGGGAAGACCATAGAATATAATGAACAGCTGCACGAGAATCGGGGTGCAGCGTATGATCCAGACGTACAGCCGGGCGGGCAGCCGGAAGTACGGTTTTGCCGACAGGCCCGCAAGGGCGATGAACAAGGCAAAGAGGAGCCCCAGCGCGAAGGAAAGAAGGGAGATCGGAACGGTGTAGAGGATCGTCCCCTTCAGCAATGGCATTAAAGACATGGAGATAATCTCCAGAATGCGGTCGAATCGTTCTTGGGCCATGGACGTCACCTCGGAGATGCGGTTGCTCGAAGAAAAGCATTGTAGCGATATGTCTGGTTTGCTAAAATACTTACTAAATATATTTACTTACTAGGTATTAATAGCGGGGTGTGCGTGTGATCCAGTTCAGGGATAAAAAATACCGATGTGCCTCCGAAGTCGCAATGGAGTTGGTTAGCGGCAAGTGGAAGGTCCTCATCCTGAGTCATCTATCCGAGCGTACGTTCCGATTCGGCGAGCTGCTGAAGCTCATGCCTGGCGCCACCCACAAGATGCTCGCGGAGCAGCTTCGAGACCTGGAATGCGACGGGCTTATCCTGCGCAGCGTGTATCCCGTAGTTCCGCCTAAAGTAGAGTACGAATTGACCGACCGCGGCATACGACTGGTCCCGATTCTCAAGATGCTGTGCGATTTCGGAGCGGACTACATCGACAGCTTTCCCGCGCAGTCCCCGGTCATGGAAGAGGAGCAGGCCTGAGGAAGAGGTCAGGGGAGGACGCGGTCAGCGGAGGATGCGATTAGTGGCGGATGCGATTAGCGGAGGAGAAACTTCGCGCCGAATCGTTTGCCCGCGCCTAGCGCCGCCTCGAGCTCATCCGAATCCCCATGCTCAAGAAGGATGACATTTTCCGGATAGAGCTTCCCCAGCAGCGCCCTTCTGACGAGCTCGTTCCTCTCCGTCGCCACTTCGTGCGCCCCCGCTTCATTCGTGACAAGCCCCGGGAGGGAGAGGACACGGTCCGCAGCATGATGCTCGATCACGGGCCCCTTTTCGGCCAAGGACTCGCTGCTTGCCACGTTACTTACGGGATTCGGTTGATAGTGGAAGCGATGTCCGCGAAAAATTTGTCCCAGGTCAACGGCGTACGCACCGGCATCCGCATTCAGACAGAACTTGATCGTTGCCTGACCGCTATCCTGCACGGCCGCCTGTAAATGCGCCTCCGGAATATGACTCAGCCTTCCATCGTTCTCTTGGCTCCCCAGCGAGCCCGGTCCGAGCAATGATCGCGGTGCCGCATAGTAGTCGGGGAATTCGTAATCGAAAGCGACCGAATCCCTTCCCTCGGCCGAATCAACCGCATCGACCGTCCGTACCGGATACCACCGAAGAAGATACCGCGGCGCATGGGCCAGCTCGGACCCTAAGCTTGCAGGCAAAATCGTCCCCCACCGATACTGAAATCCATATCCGGCGACGGACAGCTCCGGTGCCAGCAGGCTTTTCGCATAGTGAACCAGCGACTTGTGGTCGAGCGGTCTCGCGAGGAAAATGGACTGGAATTCGGCGTGCGCCTGCTCGGTATATCGCAGCCCCCGTGAAGTCCGTACCTTCAGCTCGATCGGCACCTCATGCCAATTCTCGAACGGGAGCAGACCGTCCCGCAGGAGAACGATCTGATGCAAATACTCGTTAAAGAGCTGCATGACAGGCGGGCCGCCCGCAGGCCCCTGAAGCATGCCGGTAACCTCGTGCGTCCAGAGATGATGATCGCACCGGCTCCTGAAGATGAGACGGCCCAGCACCTCTTCGCCCAATTCCTGCAGACCGCGCGATTCGCCGTCGAATTCGCGTGCCCACTGCGACAGCGCCTCGCCGATCCGAGTGGCCTGAACGGACAGCTCGGACCTCGCATAATCGTGCAAGGGGAGGGCGCCAAGGGGAAGCGTCGTTTCCCGTCCGGAGATCGCAAGGCTCTTCTCGATATTCTCCAACAGCGCTTCGCGGTCTGCCGCCTCGCCCAATTGAATATGAATCGCTTCGAGCAGCACCCCTAATTCCCTCACTAACTCCCTGGCGGTATACACCCCCTCCGGAATGTCCCATTCCCACAGCCCGTTTTCGGCGGACGGCTTCACGGCTGCCGCCGTATTCCGGTCGTCCTGCTTCACCTCACCAGGCTCCAACCGAACGCCCCACACGATGCGCCGGGTTCCTACATCCACGCGGTATTGTGACATGCTGCACCTGCCTTTCCGTTTTGATCAGCCTATCACATTAATTCCGATGAAAATAGTATGCACTTTTTCGTGAGGAAGACACGGATCGGTAACCTAGTTACCAAATGGAAACTACTTTTACGCATTGAAGTGGCCTGCTGATAGGAGATGCATTGGTATAGGACCCACTGATAGCCAACCCAGGCATGGAAACTCTAGCAAAAGAGGTTTTTACATTTGTACTAAATTGTGGGAAACTGTCGAATGACGTTAATATTTGGAGGGGTTATGAAATGAAAAAGAGAATGACAGGAAAAATCGTAAAGCTGGCACCATTGCCACTGGCTTTGGCCCTGTTGCTCAGCGCATGCGGCGGATCCAACGATAAAGAGAATGCGAGCCCGTCGCCGACAGCTTCTCAGAGCGCGAGCCCAAGCGCGAGTCCTTCCGCTTCGCCAAGCCCAAGCCCAAGCGCGAGTCCTTCGGCAAGCCCAAGCGCAAGCGCATCCGATGCGGGTGCGGGTGCAGCATCGACGGCGGGCTATAAACTGTACAAAGACGACACGAATAAGATCAGCATGGAATATCCCGAAGATTGGACGCTTGTCGATAATATTGCCGGCGTCGCGATTGCCTTCCTCTCTCCTGCAGAAGGAGCGAACGACACTTTCCAAGAGAACGTGAATCTCGTCATCCAAGATCTGCAAGGACAAGCAGTTGACCTGGATCAGTACATGACCGAAACGAAGAATCAACTTGGCAAAGTTATCACCGATTACGAATTCATCGACGATGAGAGAGGCAAAGCCGACAATGGCATGGATGTCGCTGTGCTCGACTACACGGGCAAGCAGGGCCAAAACGATCTCTACTGGCGCCAAGCCATTATGATTAATGACGGAAAAGCCTACGTGTTTACGTATAGCGCAGCCGAAGATAAGTTCGATACGTTTGCCGATCAAGCCTCAAATATTTTGGGTTCTTTGACTTTCTATTAATCTAGTCCGATCTTATTAGATCTAACGCCGCTATGTTTTCATAGCGGCGTTCTTTTCGTTTTGAGGCCGGTCACTAGACAGCCCCGCTTTATTTCTCATAAGCATCCTTCAACGCCTGGATATCGATTTTATCCATTCCCATCAGGGCTCGCGACACGTTGCCTGCTTTCCGGCCGTCCTTGTCGCCCATTAGCTCGCCGAGGACGGTAGGGACGATCTGCCACGACAAGCCGAATTTATCCTTCAGCCAGCCGCACCGGCCGGGTTTCCCTCCATCGGCGGTGAGCTTCTCCCACAGATCGTCGACTTCCTCCTGCGAGGTGCAGTTAACGAAGAACGACACGGCCTCGTTGAACTTGAAGTGCGGACCGGCATTTAGCGCCATGAACCGCTGCCCCTCCAGCTCGAACGTGGCGGACATCAGCGTTCCTTTCGGAAATGGCGCTCCGTCGCCATAACGGGTGATGTTCAGCGTACGCCCATTTTTGAACACCGAGCTGTAGAAGTCGATGGCTTCCTCTGCGTTGTCGTCGAACCACAAGAACGGCGTAATTTTGTTGTTTTGCACGTTTAACATCCCCCTAGTTATCGATCGTTCTAATATGCTGGCCGATGCTCACATTGAACTTTTCGAGCGACTGCTGCATGCCGAGCTCGGCGAACTTGGCCATCTGGCCCGGCGCCCATTCGTGTTCGGTGATCGTCAGTTCCGTCCGGGCGTCTCCCAAAGCTTTGAATTCAACGACGAATTCAACCTCGCGCGGAAAATCCGGGGGCATGCCTACATCGGTGGGATCAATTACGTTGCCGTGCGCATCGGACAAGCTCTGCGTAAATTCAAGACGTTCATAAGGCACGATTTTCGTGTAAACGCCTGTGTTGTAGTAAATATGGCTCCCTTGCTCCGGCGGCGCCTGCATGCAGAAAATATATTTTCCGCCCACACGTAGGTCGATTTCACTTTGCGGCGAGGTATAGTTAGCCGGTCCCCACCAGAGCGGTACGAGCTTCGGATCCGTCCAGCCTTTCCACACCCACTCGATAGGAATATCGAAAATGCGTGTGATCACGAGGTCTTGCTTGTTCGAATTTTGGCTCATCAGGATTCCTCCGGATCATTTGTGGTTTGGGCTGCCTGCGCCAATTGTGCTTGGATGACGGCCTCAAATGTATCCAGGCGCCGGCTCCATCGTCGTCTCATGCTCGTGGACCAGTCTTCGAATTCGGCCATTGTATCGGTATTGATCCGATAAATCCGTTGCTGCGCTCTTTTTTCCACCAGGATCAACTTCGCCTCAAGTAAAATCTTCAAGTGTTGGGAGACGGCCTGCGGACTGACCTGGAATTGTTCGTGGATCTGGGATGCGGAGAGCTCTTCATGGTCGGCAAGCATCTCCAGGATGCGGCGGCGTGTCGGATCTGCCAATGCCGAAAAGATATCGTTAGGCATCTGCTTGCTCTCTTCCCCTCCTTTGATCTCATATTAAACCTTTTGTTTTATAAAGTAAATACTTTAGTAAAAAACGAAAAAGAGAACAGTCCACCTGCGGCAGTCTGCTCTCTGGCTATATTCGACTTCCTTAGCCCTTCGACGATACCGGCGGTCCTGCGCTTGCTTACCGACATTAAGCGGCATTCCGATTATAGGCGCGCACCGCGAAGGCATAAGCGACGATCAATATCCCTAAGCACCAGGCTAAAGCGATCCAGATATCATGGCCTACCGGCTGACCGGACAAGAGTGCGCGGATCGTTTCTACGATGGAGGTCACCGGCTGGTTCTCCGCGAAGACGCGAACGACGGTCGGCATGGACGCGGTCGGCACGAACGCCGAGCTGATGAACGGGAGGAAGATAAGCGGATAGGAAAAGGCGCTTGCGCCTTCGACCGACTTGGCGGACAGACCGGCAATGGCAGCGATCCAGGTGAGTGCCAGCGTGAACAGCACGAGTATACCGGCTACGGCAAGCCAGGACAGAATCCCCGACGACGAGCGGAAGCCCATGGCGAGCGCGACGAGAATGATGACGGCAATCGATATGACGTTCGATACCACCGAGGTCAGTACATGCCCCCACAGCACCGTCGATCGCGCGATCGGCATGGAGTGGAACCGCTCGATGATGCCCCGCTGCTTATCCAGGAACAGACGGTAGGCGACATAGGCAACCCCGCTGGCGATCGCCATCAGCAGGATGCCGGGCAGCAGGTAGTTCACGTAGTTATCCGTACCGGTCTGGATGGCGCCGCCGAACACATAGACGAACAGCAGCATCATCGCGATCGGCGTGATGCAGACCGTGAAGATCGTATCCATGCTGCGGAAAATATGGCGCATGGAACGTCCGAGCATCACGCTCATGTCGCTGAAAAAGTGGCTTTTTGCCGTTTCCATTTAGATGGCCTCCTTTTTGCCGATGATGGCGAGGAAGATTTCCTCTAACGTCGGCTGCTTTTCCACATACTCGACTTTCGCTTGCGGGAAACGCTTCTTCAGCTCCGCCAACGTACCGCTGGCAATGATCCGACCCTCGTGCAAAATGGCGATTCGGTCGGCAAGCTGCTCCGCTTCCTCCAGGTACTGCGTCGTCAGAAATACCGTCGTGCCGCTGTCGGCCAGTTCCTTGACGATCTTCCATACCTCGATGCGTGCCTCGGGATCCAGCCCGGTGGTCGGCTCGTCGAGGAAAATGATCTTCGGCTTGCCGACCAGGCTCAAGGCGATGTCGAGCCGGCGGCGCATGCCGCCCGAATACGTGGAGGGCTTCCGATCGGCGGCGTCCGTCAGGCCGAAGCGCTTCAACAGATCGTCCGCCACTTGGCGCGGCTGGTCGAGATGCCGCAGCTTGGCGATCATGATGAGGTTTTCCCGCCCGGTGAGCACCTCGTCTACCGCCGCGAACTGCCCGGTCAGGCTGATCGCCCGCCGCACATGCTCGGGCTTTGACGCGACGTCGAACCCGTTCACGACGGCGTTGCCGCCGTCCGACTTGAGCAGCGTGGCGAGGATTCGGACCATCGTCGTCTTGCCCGCGCCGTTGGAGCCGAGCAGGGCGAAGATCTCGCCCCGCTTCACTTCCAGATCGACGCCCTTGAGGACCTCCTTGCCCTTGAAGGCCTTTTTAAGGCCCTTCACTTCGATCGCTTTTTCCATGCCGATCTCCTCCTTTATTTTTTCTTATCCGTCACTTTTTTCATGGCCTTGTTGACGGCCTGGTTCGCGGATTCCTGCGCAATGTCGGCGTACGTTTTCGAATCCTTGATCAGCTCGTCGCAGAAAGCCGCCACATCGCTGCCCGTCACTTCGAGCACGCCCTTGCCCGACGCCGCGCCCTCTTCGAAGAGATCGACGATGCCCGACAGCAGCCCCGTCCCCTCGGTCAGCTCGACTGGCCCGACTTTGAAGAGATATTTTTGAATCTCTTTGTAAACGAACTGGTAATCCTGCGGGAGCGCTTTGACGCGCGCCACGTGCGCCCGCCATTCTTTTTTGCCCTCGATGATGTCGCGAATGTTCATTGTGATTTCCTCCTATTTGCCTAATTTTTTGGCTATGTTCCGGTTGAGCTGCTCGCGCCACTTGTCGCGGTAGGACTTTGCCCCTTCTTCGCCGGCCAGCGCCGCGCAGAAGCCTTTTATATCGTCGCCCAGCACCTCTTCGACGCGTTGGCCGTCCGCCGCCGATTCTTCCAGCAGTCCGAGCACGCCGTCGAGGATCGGCATCAGGTTGCGCCCGCTAAAGTTCGAGTACGACCACAGATGGGCGTTCACTTCTCCCCAAGCCGCTTGATATTCGGCCGGCAGCTTTTTGGCTCTCGCATCAAAAGCTTTCATTTCCTTCGTCATGTCGCTCCCGGTGATCTTTTCCCAAAAGTTCATTGCGATTTCTCCTTTAACTCGTTCATTTTGGATGATACGAACTCCCACTTTTCCCAGAACTTCCGAAGTTCCCCGCGTCCCGCTTCGTTAATCGCGAAAAACTTGCGCGGCGGCCCCAGTTCGGAGGGCTTCTTGGTGATCTCCACCAGTTTGTTTTTTTCAAGCCGGATCAGGATGGTGTACACCGTCCCTTCCACGACGTCCGCGAAGCCGAGAGCGTTCAGCTGCCGTGTGATCTCGTAGCCGTACGTTTCCTTGCGGCTGATAATTTCAAGGACACAGCCCTCAAGCACGCCTTTGAGCATTTCCGTTAAGTTTTCCAAGTCAATCACCCTTCACTATTCTGTACGACTGGTATGCAGTGTTACTGACTACTGCTATAAAGTAACACGTAGTAGTCGGTGTTGTCAACGGCTTTCGTGCTGATTTTTGAAAATCATGGCAGTTGGCCTCATTGCTCCCTTAACGTTGCTTTTCTCGCTTGCAGCGGCGGTCCGCTTCTGTAACCGTGCTTTCCTCGTTTACAGCACGCTCCGAAGCCCTTGTCGCTCCAGTAACGTTGCTTTTCTCGCTTGCTGCGGCGGGTCGCTTCTGTAACCGCGCTTTTCTCGCTTACAGCACGCTCCGAAGCCCTCGTCGCTCCAGTAACGTTGCTATTCTCGCCTGCAGCGGCGGTCCGCTTCTGTAACCGTGCTTTCCTCGTTTACAGCACGCTCCGACGCACTCGCAGCTCCGGTAACGTTGCTTTTCTCGCTTGCTGCGGGGGCGCGCCGCGGTAACCGCGCTTTTCTCGCTTACAGCACGCTCCGAAGCCCTTGTCGCTCCAGTAACGTTGCTTTTCTCGCTTACAGCTGTTCAAGCATACCTTCAAGCCAGGAAAATAAAAAAGCGCCCCGAGTCCGCTCGGAGCGCCCTACCTATTTTATGATGCCGATGCCTTCGCATCCTGATCAGCCAGCTTCGCGATGGCGCGAAGCGCGGCTTCGATCTCCCGCTCGACCGCCTGCGCGACGGCATCGGTGTGCGGGTCGTATTCGGCCGCGAGGTCGGCGTCCGCGTAGCCGTCCACCGCCAGAATGGCGCCCGCCCGCGCGCCGCGCAAGCTCGCGACGACGTACAGCGCGGCGATCTCCATCTCGACGCCGATGGCGCCCGCCTGCTTGTACGTCTTGTGCGGAATGTCCAGCGCGCCCTGGAAAAAGGCGTCGACCGTCACGGTGATGCCTCGGCCCACGACGCCGCCAAGCTCGCGCGCCGACGCGTCCAGCGCCTCGACGATGCGGCTGTCCGCGACGGCCGGGAACCCGTCCGGCACGATCGACCGGGTCAGCCCGTCGGCCCGAACGGCCGCTGTGCTGACGATCAGGCTGCCGGCCGGCGTCTGCTCCGAGTAGGAGCCGGCGGTGCCGACGCGGATGAGCGTCTTCGCGCCCGCGCGGATCAGCTCCTCGAAGCAAATGGCCGCGCCCGGCGAGCCGACGCCATGGCTGACGACCGCGAGGCGCACCCCCTGATAGTCGCCGACGAACGTGCGGTACTCGCGGGCGAACGCCAGCTCGCGCGCGTTCTCCAGCTTGCGCGAGATGACTTCGGCGCGACGCGGATCGCCGCAGACGAGCGCATATTCGGGAATGTCTTCGGATTGGATCTGCAAGATCGGCAAGTACATCGTTAATCGAACTCCTTTTTCGTCCATTCGTCCTCGGGAATCGGCAGCGCTTCGCCCGAAAACCGCTCTTCGGCGAACGGATCCGCTTCGTTATGGAAGCCGTTGCGCTCCCAGAAGCCCGGCCGATCCTCTCGCATGAACTCGATGCGGCGGATCCACTTCGCGCTCTTCCAGAAGTAGCGATGCGGCACGAGCGTGCGCAGCGGCCAGCCGTGCTTGTCCGTCAGCGGCTCTCCCCCAAAGCGGTAAGCGAGCATGACGTCGTCCCGCAGCAGATCCTCGAGCGGAACGTTCGTCTCGTAGTCCGGATCGGCATGGAACATGACGTACTTCGCCTCCGGCTTGACGCCGAGCAGCGGCAGCAGGTCCTTGAACAGCACGCCCTCCCACTCGGTGTCGAGCTTCGACCAGCGCGTCACGCAGTGGATATCCCGCACGACCTTGGTGGCGGGCAGCGACAGGATCTCCTCGTACGTGAAGGAGCGCTCGGCCTCCACCTCGCCGCACACCTTCAGCCGCCATTCGTTCATATCGTAGATCGGCACATCGCCTTCGTGCAGGATGGGGAACTTCTCCGTGACGGTCTGCCCCGGGGGCACCCGATGGCGAAGCGACGGATCGACACCCGCCGCAGCGGCCGGCACTTTCGCCTTTTTGAGACGGTCCGCTTTGTTGTGCATCTTCGTTGTGAGCCTCCTCTGGCGTCCGGCCTACCTGGAGCTGGAGCCGGCGTTTTGCGCGTCTTTGATGAAGCCTTTATCCCGGAAAAAGAACATCGCGACGATCGTGACGACGTATGGCACCATCTGCGTAAAATGCGACGGCCACGATACGCCCTGCAGCCGGATGCTGAACGCGTCCATGAAGCCGAACAGGGCGCTTGCGCCGAGCACGCCTAGCGGTCCGGATTGGCCGAGCATCGTCGCGACGAGCGCGATGAAGCCCCGGCCCGACGTCATCCCTTCGGTGAACATCGTCACCTGCCCGAGCGACAGCTGCGCGCCGGCGAGCGCGCACAGCACGCCGCAGGCGATCATCGCGCCATACTGGTAGCGGCGAACGTGGATGCCGATCGTGCGCGCGGCAAGCGGATTGCTGCCTGCGGCCAGGAATCTAAACCCGTTGACCGTGCGATAGAAGTAGTACCACATCAGCCCCGCCAGCACGATGGACAAGTAAACCAGCGGAGAGTGCCCCGAGAAAATGTCGCCCACAACCGGAATGTCCTTAATCAGCGGAATGTTCCATTTGGGCAAGCCGACCATTTCCTTGTCGTAGTATGCGCCCTTCACATCAAATATCGTCCGCAAGCTGAACGTCGTCAATCCGAGCGCCAGGAAGTTCATCGCGATGCCGACGACGATGACGTTCGCCTGCAGATGGATGCTGAGGAACGCGAAGAGCAGCGAGAACGCGCATACGCAAACGATGGCAAACAGAATGGCCAGAAACGTATTCTGAAAGTAATGGTTGCCCACGATGGACGTGAACGCGCCGATCAGCATCAGCCCTTCGAGGCCGACGTTGAACAATCCGACGCGCGCGCACAGCGCGCCGCCGAGCGCCGCGAGCAGGATCGGCGTCAGGATGCGAAGCGCCGAATTGAACAGGGCCAGGTCAAACAGCTGATCCATCGACGACCGCTCCTTTTTTGCGCCGCATAAAACGCCAGCTGAATTTGACGGTGATGAACAAAATGAGCACCGCCTGAATGACCGAACCGATCTCGAGCGGCACGTCGGTATTGAGCTCTACGCCCATGCCACCCGTCTGAAGGGCCGCGAGGAAAAAGGCGCCGACGGCCGAGCCGATCGGATTCCCGTTGGCGAGCAGCGCGGCCATAATGCCCGTCCAGGCGTAGTCCGCCGAAGCGAACGAGCCGTCGATGTAGCGATACTGTGAGCCTAGTACTTCGGCCGCGCCCGCAAGGCCGGCGAGTCCGCCGCTCGCGAACATCGTCGTCAGCATGAGCGATGTCCGCCGTACCCCGCCGTAGACGGCGAAAAGCGGATTGCCGCCCAGCATGCGCGCCTCATAGCCTTTGACCGACTTCGCCAGATAGATGTACAGAATGACGACGGCCGCGATCGCGATGATGAACCCGGCGTGCACCGTCATGCCCTTGAACAGCTTGGGCAGCCAGACCGCGTGTTCGAGCATCTGCGTCTGGGCCATCGCGCCGGCGCCCGTCTTGTCTTTGAACGGATAGGTAACCAGATAGCCTGCGAACAACGATGCGATATAGTTAAGCAGCATCGTCGTGATGAGCAGATTGACGCGGAAGCGGACGTCGAAGTACCCGGCCATCGCCGACCAAAGTCCGCCCGCGACGATGCCGCCGAGCATCGCGACGATGCAGACGAACCAGCCCGGACCCGGCACGTGCAGACCGATGAGCGCCGCGCTCAAGCCGCCGAACGCCATCTGCCCTTCCGCGCCGAGGTTGAAGAAGCCCGAGCGGAAGGCGACCGCGGCCCCCATGGCGACGAGGATGAGCGGCGTGGCGCGGGACAGCGTGCTCGTGAAAAAGTAAAAGCTGCCGAATGCGCCCTTCCACATCTCCGTATACGTCTCCGCGATCGAGCCGCCGGCGACGACGATGGCGATCGAGCCCGCGAGCAGGCCGATCACGATCGCGATCAGCGGCCCGCGAAGCGACAGCAGCCACGCTCCGATTTTATTCATGCCTCATCCCTCCTCCCGCCATCAGCAGGCTGAGCTTGTCCTCGCTCGCCTCTTCGACGCGCAGCTCTCCCGCGATGCTTCCTTCGTACATGACGACGATCCGGTCCGACAGACTGAGGATTTCCGACAGCTCCGACGAGACGAGCAGGATCGCCCCGCCTTCGGCGCGCCTTTTAAGCAGCTCCTCGTGAATCGTCTCCATCGCCCCGATGTCGACACCGCGCGTCGGCTCCGCCGCGATCAGAAATGGCGTTTTATGCGCGAGCTCGCGGGCGACGATCAGCTTCTGCAGGTTGCCGCCGGACAAGTTCTGCGTCTTGTTGTCGAGCGAACCGGCTTTGATCGCAAAGCGCTTGACCCAATCCGATACGAGCGTCTTCATCCCTTTGCCGCGAAGCATGCCATAGCGCCCGAGCCGATTCTGGTGGCCCATGATGCCCGTCTCCGCGACGGTCGCGGCTTTGTTGGCGCCCCAGATATACCGGTCCTCGGGAATATGCGCGAGCCCGGCATCGCGGAGCGCCCGCGCACTGCCGCCCGTCACGTCCTTGCCGAGCAGCGAGATGGTGCCTGCGTCCGGCTTCATGAGGCCCGCGATCGACTGGATCAGCTCGGATTGACCGTTGCCCGAGATGCCCGCCACGCCGACGATCTCGCCTTCGCGCACGGTCAGGTGGATATCGCTGAGCAGCGACTTGGGCCCGCGTCCGGCGAGCGAGACGCCTCTCAGCTCGAGCACGTTCGCCTTGGGATTCGCGGGCTTCTTCGTGGAAGGCGCGAGCTCGCGGCCGACCATCAGCCTCGACAGCTCTTCCACGGTCGTATCGGAAGCGTTCAGCGTACCCGTCACTTCGCCGTCGCGCAGCACCGTGATGCGATCCGCGACGCTCATGACTTCGTTCAGCTTGTGCGTGATCAAGATAAAGCTCTTGCCCATGCCGGCCAGCTTCTTGATCGCTTCAAGCAGCTCGCCGACCTCGAGCGGGGTCAGCACGCCTGTCGGCTCGTCGAGGATGATGATCTCGGCGCCTTGATGGAGCACCTTCAGGATCTCCACCCGCTGCTGCACGCCGAGCGGACAGTCGCCGACCTTGGCCCGCGGATCGACGCGGATGCCGTATGTATTGGTGAGCGCCTCTACCTGCGCAACCGCGGTCTTGCGGTCGAACCGGACCGCGCCGGGCTCGCGACCGATCACGATATTTTCAGCCACCGTGAAGTCCGGGAACAGCATGAAGTGCTGGTGCACCATGCCGATGCCGCTGCGGATCGCATCCTTCGGATCGGCGAAGCGCATGTCGCGCCCGTTCAGCTTGACCGTGCCGGAAGTCGCCTGCTCCATGCCGTACAAGATGCGCATAAGCGTCGTCTTGCCCGCGCCGTTCTCCCCGACGACGGCGTGCACTTCTCCGGCCTTCAAGTTAAAGTCGATTCCCTTGTTCGCGATGACGCTGCCGTAGCTCTTCGTGATTCGTTCCATCTCGAGCAGCATGCGAGCCCTCCTGTCTGCGGTCCTTATAAGCATAGGAAACCGGCTGCTCGAGGCAGCCGGTTATCGATGGTTATTGATTAAGGCGACGATTATTTTTGCAACGGATTTTTGACGACGATCGTGCCTGCAATAATATCATCGGAAATCTTCTTGAGCTTGTCAACATTTTGTTGGCCGAGCGCGTCGCTCAGCGGAGACTTGCTGTCTTTGTTGACGTACGTCAGGCCGACGCCGCCTTCTTTGAGGCCGTAGTCACGAACGCCGTACGAGAAGTTGCCTTCGACGAAATCCTTGACCGTCTCATAGGCGACGGCATCCGTGCCTTTGAGCTGCGCCAGGATGACTTGCTTGCCGTCGGTGTTGTCCGTATCTTGACCGGACGTGTAGAAGCCCTTTTCGCCTGCGGCTTCGAAGACGCCGAGGTCGCCTGCGGCCGACATGCCGGCGATGAAGTCCGCGCCTTGCGCGTTCTGCTGCAGGGCCAGTTCCTTCGCCTTCGCAGGGTCGGTATATCCGCCTACGTAGCCGACCAGGATCTTGATGTTCGGGTTGATCGACTTCGCGCCTTGCTCGAAGCCGCTCGTGTACTTGGAGAGGAGCGGAATGTCCATGGCGACGACGTTGCCGACCGTGCCCTTCTTGGATACGAGCGCCGCAGCGGCGCCGAGCAGGTACGAAGCTTCGTATTCGCGGAACGCGATGGAGCGAACGTTAGGCAGATCGACGACCGTATCGATGACGGCGAACGACTTGTTCGGGTATTCCGGCGCGATCTTCTTCAGGGCGTCTTCAACCTGGTACGTCGAGGTGATGATCAGGTCGTAGTCGCCTGCAGCGGCCGTACGGATGTTCTGCTCGATCGAAGCCGGGTCCGTGGACTCGAGCGTCTTCACTTCTACGCCGAAGTCTTTACCGGCTTTCTTGAAGCCTTCGTCCATCAGCACGAAAAACGCGTTGACGCCGATCGGCTCGGGCGTGATGAGCGCGATTTTCTTCGGCTTGCCGTTCGATGCCGCCGGCGCAGACGCGCTCCCGCTTGCCGGTGCGCTGGCGCTGGCGCTTGCGCTGCCGGAGGCGTTGCTGCTGTTGTTGTTCTTATTCGATCCGCATGCCGCGAGGACGCCCGCGATCAGGACGAACATCAGAACGAGCGATAATGTTTTTTTCATCTGTTTCTCTCCCCCGATATATATGCAAAAAAGTAGACATGTAAATATCCTAGAAGATCACTGGGAATTTGTCAATTCTATTTTGATTCGTTTCGACAAATTTCGCTCCATTTACATCTTGAAATTCCGGACAAGCTTCTGCAGCTGCCCGGCTACCTCGTTCAACTGGACGGAGGAGTTCGCAATGCGCTCCATGGCCAGGAGCTGCTGCTCCGAGGAAGACTGAACGCGGTTAAATTCATTCGTCGACTTCCGGGACACATGCGCCACATTTTCTACCGCTGCGGCTACCTCCTCGGTGCTGGCCGACATTTGCTCCGCCAGAACGCTCGCTTCCCTTACCTCGTCCTGCATGAAGAGCACGGCTTCCGCGATGCGGCCGAACGCCTCTCCCGCTTCGCGAACCATCGAAGAGCCCGATCGGATCTCCTCGCTCCCGCGGCCCATGACGGAAGCCGCCTGGTCGGTCGTTCGCTTGATCTTCTCGATCAGTCCGCGAATCTCGCCTGCCGATTGCTTGGAATGCTCGGCTAGCTTCCTGACCTCGCCGGCAACGACGGCAAATCCCTTGCCCTGCTCGCCTGCCCGGGCGGCTTCAATCGAAGCATTGAGCGCCAGCAGGTTCGTCTGCTCCGCGACGTCCGTCATCAGCTTGACGATTCGGTCGATCTCCTCAGACTGTCCATTCAGCTCGCGGAGCAGTTCGGAAGCCTGCGAGGCGATCGCATCCACTTCCTCCATTTGTTCGATCGATCGCGAAGCTTTGCGATTCCCTTCGCTTGCCTGCTCGGATACGTCGACTGCCTTTTCCGTCAGGACCGCCGCCGCTTCCGCGATTCGCCCGACGCCCGCCGCCACCTCCTGCATGACACGCGCCGTTTCCTCCGCCATGCCCAGTTGTTCCCGCGAACCCGCGGCAGTCTCGCCGATCGCCTGCATATTTTGCCTGCTGCCCCCGGACACCGCTTCCGCCTGCTGCTGCAGCTCGCCCGCAGATGACGAGAGGGTAGCTGCCGACGAATCAAGTTCGCTTGCCATTTGCCGCAAGCTTCCGACCATCCGATTGAAGCCGGTCGCCAATTGCGCGATCTCGTCGCTGCCTTGAACGCGGGATTCCCTTGTGAGATCTCCGTTCGCGACCGCGTTCACCGCGGCAAGCAGCCCCGATAGCGGACGGGTGATGCTGCGGACGATCAACAACGCCAGGACAATTCCGACAGCTGCCGTTATAGCGGCCACCAGAAGCGAACGGATCAGGAGCGGCTGCGCCGTGCGGCTGATCTCCGCAGTATCCCAGGAGACAGCCACCTTCCAACCCGTCACCTCATTCGTTATAAAGTGGTACCGCAAGCCGCCGTTCGTCGCCGTACCCGACTTTGCCGCGAGCGCCTTCGCCAGATCGTTGTCCAGCGGCTCGCCCGTCATGATCGTGGGGTGGAGGAGCACCTTGCCCGACTTGTCGAGGACGATCAACGAGCCCGTCTTCCCCGTCTTGACGCCTTTCGCCGCGCTCCGCAATCCGTCAAGTCTGAAGTCGATGCCGAGGACGCCCTGTCCATTCGCGAGCTCTTTGGCCAAAGTGACGGATATGACCGGCCGGCCGCTTGCGTCCTTCAGGTCGGCATCGGGGTAGGCATCCGTGATGATGACCTTGCCTTTGGAGGCTGCTGCATCCTTGTACCAAGGCCGCTCCGTCGGGGAGTAGTCGGAAGAGACGCCGCTGGAACCGCTTCCGGTATACCATTCGTTCGTAAAACCGATATAGGGAACGGCGCCGGTATGCGCCTTTTCATAAGCATCCATCAGCATGAGCGCCTGCCTCATCTGGGGGCTGTCTTCTCCCTTGGGGATGGCATTGAAATGATCCGCCATATACGTCGCATCCTGCAGAACCGGCAGAAACATGCCGTTTAAGGCCGTATCGAACTGCAGCAGGCTCGCCTCGGCTTGCTGAACCAACTGCTCTTCGGTATTCGATTGAATCGTGCGATAAGAGGAAAAGGTGAGCAGTAGACACGGTGCCAACAAGATAAAGATAAATGCGGTAAGCAATTTCGATTTTAGACCCAACCTTGAAAGACGAATCCGTGCCGGTGATTTCAATGATGTTCACTCGCTTTCGGTCATATTAGGTCTATCGTACTGGCCAATGGTCAGCATGTCTAACCAGCCTTTTCCAATATAGTAAATGGGTTTAAATTGTATCTATTAAACGTTGACTCCAAATTTTTACATCGAATCTTTCCGTGATACCTCTTCAAGAAGTCTGTGCACAAAAGCGATGCCTCGCACTTGCTCAACCAACGAACGATCGACGTATTGCAGTGCCTGAAGCGCAATTGCTTGCGCCTTGGACACGTTATGGTGGTCAAACTCCGCTAATACTTCACGGACGATATCCAAGGAGTATGCGACCCTCTGAACGGCCCTGATGATCAATACCTTTCGTATATCTGAGGAACTGTAAATCCGGAATCCGCTGTCGTTTTGGCGCTCAGGCTTTATTAACCCTTCCTTTTCCCAATGGCGGATAGAGGAAGCCGACGTATTCGCGATCTTGGCTACCTCTCCAATCGTAAAGGCGTCTTTATTGAAACGCTTCGGGATATCCGCCAGCTGGTTTAAATCAAGCAATTCTACCGTTCTTTGTATCGTTTCCCTTTCAAAATGGAGCTTAACCTGCGCCTTGTTAATGAGCCACAGAACCTCAAGCCGATCTCCCTTCATCAATCGGGGCATCGCTTCCCGAACGAATTCCATCCCGAATCCGGGAATCAACGCGCGTATGCATTCAAAATAAGCCTCATGTTCTTTTGTGTAGATGCGATACCCGTTGGCCGATCGCTCAACTTTAGGAACGATGCCCCAAGCTTCGTAATGCCTTAAAGCGCTCGTGCTGATATTCAATCTCTTGGCGATCTCAATTCCCTTCATCGGGACTCCCTTCTCGAACCTGCAAATGATCATTAAACCAGGTGACGGGTTCTTTATAAATTGAATTGTAAAATAAGGGCCTATTCAATTAAACATTATCATTTGCACGAATGATTTACGATAAAAGGGTACGCTTGAAAATATGGAGGCTGATCACTTGTCAATCAATCGGGTAGGCGTAGCAATCCCTATTTTCCCCTGCAGATCCATCGACGAGCAGTTGGAATTCTATCAAGCATTAGGATTTGAAACGACTTATCGACAAGCCAAGCCCAATCTGTACGCCTGTGTCCGACATCGTATCGCGGAATTCCACTTTTTTGTGGTGAAGCAACTAGAGCCCTCCAACTCATACAGCATGTGCTTTGTAAGCGTTCCTGATGTGGATGCCGTGTACAAAGAATTTTGCGAAAATCTAAAAAGAGCTTATCGGAAAATCCCTTCGAAGGGGCTCCCGAGAATCGGCAAGCTCAATAATTTGGCGGAAGACCGAAGATTCAACCTTACCGATCCTGCCGGAAACCGCCTGCTGATCGGTCAAAAGCATGCCGGCCCCCGGGCGGCCCAGGAAGATCAGGACAACGCGCTGCAACCTTCAAAGTTTGCAAACGCATTTGAAATGGCGTACAAATTGGCCTATGCCAAGGACGTACCGGCAGACGCAGCACGCGTGCTTGATCTCGCTTTTTCCAAAACCGAAGGCGTGTCGGCAACGCTTCGCTACAAAGCTTATATACTGCGGGCGGATGTGGCCATGGCCATGAACGAGCTAAGCCTTGCGATGGCTTTTATTAGAGAAGCGGAGCAATTAGCGCTGTCGGATCAAGAGCTTGAGGATGTAGTCGAGGCAACCGAGCGATTAGCGGAACTTAAAATGACTTTAGCACAAAGCTGATTTTCGGGGGATGAGAAAGTGGTCCGCCGTCCCATCGGGACGACGGGCCTTTTATTTATTAAAAGACCCCTTCGAGCACCCAGTTGCCCAGACGCAAGCAGCCGCACAAGAATAAGCTAGGGGCAAACGACTAAATGTCCGCTTACCCAGGACGGGAGGCCTTATGCCCAAGATGATTCATATAGGTGTGATGGCAAGAAGGAAAGGAAAGTCCTTTTTTGAATCCAGCTATTACCGGCAAATGCATAATGAAGGTGAGAAGCTGGGCTTAAACGTCTATTTTTTCACTCATGAGGATGCCCATGTAAACAAACGTCTCGTTGACGGGTATGTGCCGGGAAGAAACGGAGGGTGGGTGAAGAAGTCGTTCCCCTGGCCGGATATCGTCATCGACCGTTACCGCGGCGGATGGACGCCGTCCTTCAAAGCGCTCCGGAACAGCGGGCTGCTGCGGATCGCCAATCCAAAATTCACGACCAAGAACAGGGCAACGAAGCTCTTTTTAGATACGCCAAGCATGAGAAGATGGATCCCCGAAACAAGGCCGTACCATGCAGCCGCCCTGAAAGATATGATTAAAAAGCATCCTATTCTCTACTTAAAACCGGCAAACGGAACCGGCGGGGCTGGTATCGTCCAAATAAGAAAAAGGGAAAACGGCATCTCCGCCCAGTTCCGTACGCGGGCCATGAAGGTGGGGAAGTACAGGTTCCCCACGATTGAGAAGGCCGTAACCGCCATGAACCGTTGGGTTAAGAAGGAGAGAATCCGCGGCGGCACATTTCTGCTGCAGCAGGGGCTTGATCTGGAGCTCGTTAAGGGTCGATGGGCGGACGTTCGGCTATTTATCCAAAAGAACGGTTCAGGCAACTGGGAAGTGACAGGACTCGGGGTACGCCAAGCGGCGGCGGGAAGTCCTAATACCAACTTGATCGCCAAAGGCAATATAGGTTATCCGTTCCAATCCTTTATGAAAAAGCACTTCGGGGAAGAAAAAACGCGCCAAATCCGGCGGCAATGCGATGAACTCGCCCACGAAACGGTAAGAGTGATCGAAAACCGCTTCGGGCGCATGATGGAATTCGGGATGGACATCGGAATCGACAGAAGCGGGAATGTATGGCTGCTCGAGGTCAACCCGAAGCCCTGCAAAGATATTATGTGGAAGATCGGCGAGTCCCAGAATTACCTCCGTACGGTGCGCCGGCCTCTTCAATATGCCAAATACTTGGTGGAAAATGCGGGCGGTACAACATCTTAAGATCTTTTTGACTCGATAAAATTTTGCTGACAATCTGTTGTCAGTCGGGGGCACCTATAATCGGAGTTGTTGATGAGCTCAACTCACTTAATAACACCAAATCAGGAGGTTCCCCCATGTATCAATCCATTCAAAGCTTCATCACCGAGTACCAGAACGAGTCCAAATTCACGCAGAAAATCCTGAATTCCTTAACGGACGCTTCTTTGCAGCAAGAGATTGCACCCGGCTTCCGTACGCTTGGAACTTTGGCGTGGCACCTGGTACCGAAAGGCGGGATTCTGACGCCAACCGGCCTTACCTTCGAAGCGCCGCCCGAGCACAGCGAGGCTCCTCAATCCGCAGCGGAGATTGTTAAGGCGTACAGCGCCGCATCCGCTGCCCTGATGGAGGCGGTGCAAACGCAGTGGACGGATGAGAAGCTGCAGGAATCCGTGAATATGTTCGGTCAACAATGGAAGAACGGCTTCACGTTAGCCATCTTCCTTAAGCACGAGATCCACCACCGCGGACAGTTAACCGTCTTGATGCGTCAAGCGGGACTGCCTGTCATCGGAATCTACGGTCCGTCCAAAGAAGAGTGGACTAGCATGGGGATGGAAGCCCCGGTTTGATCACAAACAAAGGCGCGCCTCTATTTGACGATAAAGAGGCGCGCTTTCTTCACTTCATTAATAGAATGGGAGTTCATATAGATGGCATTGGAAGATTGGTACAATAAAGGACTTACGTTTGAGCAGTATCGCGACGGCATGAGGCTAAATCGGCAGGAAATGCAACAAATCTATGACAGCGTTGAATTCCAGGAAGACGATCTGACTCTCTTCAAGCATGCAGCTTGGCAAGATTGGAAGGGAATCGTATTGACAGCGGATTGGTGCGGGGATGCTGCCCTTTCCGTCCCCATCATTCAACGCATAGCCGAGTTATGCGGCATGGAACTGCGATTTCTAATTCGCGATGACAATTTGGAGTTGATGGACCAGTATCTGACGAATGGAACGTCCCGAATGATCCCGATCTTCATTTTTCTGGATGCAGAAGGTCAAGAACAGTTCGTCTGGGGACCAAGATCGCCGGAAATGCAAAAATGGCTAGACGCGTTGAAGGAGCAGCTACCTCCAATCGAAACAAGCGATTATCGTGAAGCGCAACAGAATATGTATCGGACAATCAAGCAGCGGATCGCTTCTGATCCGGAGGCATGGCGAAGCGTTATCCGCAGCATCAAACCGCTATTCATAAAGGCTATAAATCTGTAGCGCACGCTCTTTGATGCTGTCGGCCAGATGCTTCGGCTCAAGAACCGTCACGTCTGTACCGTAACTTAGCAAGGTTCCATATAACCACACATCCTCGGTATGCTCCGTTCTCACCATGAAATAGCCATCCGCCTCGATCGAAATTTCATCGGGGGGGAAGTATTCTTCAACCTTGGTCTTCGCACGGGGATGGAAACGGAGCACCATGGCGATCCGATTCTCATGATCTCGTTTGCCCCATCTGGCATCCAGATCCTCCATGCTGACATCCCGGCTTACGAATCTCTCCTCCGATACACGAAGCTCCTTAATTCGCGTCAGCCTGAACGTTCGGTAGTCGTTGCGAAGGCGGCAATATGCGTATAGGTACCACGCATAACCTTTCCATGCCAAACCGATGGGCTCGACCGTCCGCCGCTCACCCGTCCCTTCAGAATTCGTATACTCGAAATGAACGACCAATCGGTTTCTTGCCGCCTGCCGGAGCCTTGCAAGCACAGCCCCGTCTACATGACCGCCTCGCCAAATTTTTGTATCGAATATGAGCTTCTCGCCGGCTTCTTCGAGCCGGCTTTGTTCTGATTTAGTCACCAGTGCACCGACTTTTACAATCAGCTCGGCAAAAGCAGGATCATCCAGAGAAGATTGAATCCCTTTTAACGCATTCATGATGGAATGCAGGTCTTCGAGGGTGACGATTTGTCTATCGATACGATACTGCTCCATGATCTCGTATCCGCCGTTCGCACCGGAATAAGAAACGATGGGGATACCGGCGCTATTAATGGTTTCCAAGTCACGATAAATCGTGCGCAGGGATACCTCGAATAAGTCGGCTAACTCTTGCCCGCTCATTCTTTTGCGGCTTAGCAGATGCATCACGATAGACAGGAGTCGATTGACTTTCATGATTCAAAATCTCCTCAAAAGTGGCGTACCGTAATAATTCATCGTCCGCACGGCGACATCCTCTTTTATAGTGACGGGCTTTGCGCCGCTATTCTGCAATCTCCTCCACCTTCTCTTGGAAGAATAGCTTGTAAAGACGAATCGCCCATTTCAATTTTCTTTTACTTCCGTTGTCACAAACCAGAGCCCTGCCTTGTTATATGTGCAAATCACAAGAGGAGGCTGTTCTCACATGGTAGTAACGGAGAGCAAAAAACAAGAAATTTTGAAAGCTTATCAGTTCAGGTTTGCTTGCAGGTCATTTGACCCCAACAAAAAGATATCGGACGAGGATTTTCACTTTATATTGGAGACAGGAAGACTGTCTCCAAGCTCGGCAGGCCTCGAGCCTTGGAAGTTTGTCGTGATCCAAGATGCGGCGCTTCGCGAAAAATTAAAACCTGTAACCGCCGGTGCCCAGGGCTCGCTGCCTACCGCCAGCCACTTTGTCGTGATCTTAGCCAGGCAGGGCTTAAGGCATGACTCCGCTCACGTGACCAAAATGGTGAAAGACATTCATCATTTCCCTGAAGAGCTTCTTCCGCATTTTTTGAATTCCTATCAAACCTTCGTCGAGACGGACCTCGAAGATAACGATCGCCTCCTTTTCGAATGGGCCAGCAAACAAACCTATATCACATTGGGTAACATGATGACCGCCGCAGCTCAAATCGGCATTGATTCGTGTCCGATCGAAGGCTTTGACAGAAAACAGGTGACCACTATTCTGCAAAATGAAGGGATTATAAACGGCAACGATTTCGGTCTATCCTGTATGGTCGCTTTCGGATATCGTCAGGAGGATCCCAAACGTCCGAAAGCAAGGCAAGCTCTCGATGAGATTGTGGAGTGGCGGTAACGAATATCCCCGACCAATTGAAGAAGCGCTAAGGTAGAAATGGCTGTCCCAAGTCATCCTAAATGACAAGGGGCAGCCCTCCCTATTGAATAAGAAAGACGAGAACACCCGCCTTTACCCTTGCGTAAATGTGGGTTTCTTTGGAAAATAGAGAAGCACGTATGGAATACGTCCGGGGAAAAGGTGAGACGGCAAATGGAGGAACTGTACGAACAGTATAAGGCGCTTCTGTTCACGCTGGCATATCAGTTGACGGGATCTGCGGCGGATGCGGAGGATGCGGTACAGGACGTGTTCATAAAGGCAGGCGACGTTCATCCCGAACGCTTGGAAGCGCCGAAGGCGTATTTGTGCAAAATGGTCACCAATCACTGCCTCAATCTGCAGAAGTCGGCGCGCAAGAAGAGGGAGATGTACGTCGGCCCCTGGCTCCCCGAGCCGATTCGGACGCAGTCGACGGATACGCTCGAGACGACGGTCGTCCGCCGCGACCTGCTGTCGTACGGCATGCTCGTGCTGATGGAGCGGTTGACGCCGACTGAGCGGGCGGTGTTTGTCCTGCGCGAGGCGCTGGACTTCGATTATACCGAGATCGCCGAGCTTCTCGGCAAGCAAGAGGCGAATTGCCGCAAGCTGATGAGCCGGGCCAAAAGCAAGATGGAAATATCCGAGGAGGAGCAGGTCGCGGCCGAAGCGGTCGATCGGGAATGGGTGAACCGGTTCCTCGACTTCCTGGAGCAAGGAAACGTCGATCATATGCTGTCCCTGCTGACCGAAGACGTCATATTCGTCTCCGACGGAGGCGGCAAAGCGATTGCGGCCATACATCCGATACAAATGCGCGTTCCCGTGGCTCATTTCCTGCTTGGCGGGTTCACGAACGTCGTTCGAAGGAATCTTCGCTTCGAGGCTGCCCCACTGAACGGCGAGATGGGTTTGATTCTCCGTGCGGGGGACGAAGCCATTGGAGCTCTCTTTGTACAGCTCCAAGACGGAAAGTTTGCCAGGATCTTCTTTGTACGAAATCCGGATAAGCTCACCCGGGTATGAAGACACAACAGGGCCGCCGATTCCTTCGACGGCCTGCCGTATACAAAATGAAGCGCGCCAGCCTGATCCAGAAGCGACGCTCCTACTCTACAATCTCCTCCACCTTCTCTTGGAAGAACAGCTTGTAAATATGCGTGAACAAAATTTTAACGACAATATAAGCCGGGATACTGAGCAGCATGCCTAGCACGCCCGCTAGATCGCTTCCGAGCAGCAGCAGCACGATAATGGTAACGGGATGTATCGCCATCGTCCGCCCGAAGATGATCGGCGTCAGAATATGGTCCTGGATCTGCTGGGCGACCAGAATAATGATCAGCGACCAAAGCGCCAGCATAGGCGATTCCATAAAAGCGACAACGAGGACCGGAACCGCCGCTAAAATAGCGCCGATGTACGGAATAAAGTTCAACACGACGGATATAAGCACCAGCAGCAGTGCGTACGGCAGCCCGATGATCAGGAAGCCGACGTACATGAGACCGCCGAGGATGATGTTCAGCACAACCCGGCTTACGATGAACGAACCGAGTGCTTCGTCGATCTCCGTCAGGGCCGCACGCCCTTCCTTCTTGTATTTGCGCGGCACCAGATACAGCAGATAATCCTCAAGCTTCCGCCCGTCCTTGAGCATGAAGAAGAGAATGACCGGCACGACCCCGATCAGCACGATGGCTTGGGAAACGACTGCAATCACGTTCGTCAGGTACGTGGAAGCCCAGGCGGCCCCCTTCTGGGCGTATTCCGAAATCTTACTTTCTATATCGACCGACTCCGGCAGGACGGAGGAGACGATGCTCCCGTCTTCGGTCTTATCTTGTACCTGGTCGTTCAGATCCTCCACGACTTTGGGCGCGTTGTTGATAAAGTTGTTCGTCTGATCGCGCAGCGCCGGCCACACCAGCCAGACAAACAGTGCGATTAAACCTGCAAACACCAGATAGAGCAGCGTTACGGCAAGCCAACGCTTCATCCCCCGGTTATGTAAAAAGCCGACGATCGGGCGGAGGAGGTAATAGAGAAAGCCGGACAGCGATATCGGCAGGACCAGAATGTCGAACAGCCGAACGATCGGCGCGAACATAAAGCGATCAAGGAAGAGAAAATAAATCGCTATCAGCACGAAGATAATGCTCAGAATGTTTCGAAAAAACCTCGCTCGCGGCATGACAGCCCCTCCTTTTGGCTCTATTACCCGTCGAATGAACGAACAGAAACCGGAGGGCCGGCAGGAGAAGGTGCGCCAAAATACAATAGCGATTGATGAAACAATTCATCATATAATGGAGGAGGTTTAATATTAGCCGTATACGACGTCTAACACGTGGGTGAAGCATGGTTAAAAAAATAATGTTCACAGGCGGCGGCTCGGCGGGCCACGTCACGGTAAACCTTGCTTTAATACCGAGATTTCAGGCGGAGGGTTGGACAGTCGAATACATCGGTTCACATACAGGAATTGAGAAGGAACTGGTTGCGAACGTACCGGGCGTCAATTATTACGGCATTGCAACGGGTAAACTGCGCAGATATATGGACTGGAACAACGTTAAAGACCCGTTCAGAGTCGTAAAGGGAGTTTTTCAGGCTTATCGCATCATCGAGCGCAGCGCGCCGGACATTATTTTCTCCAAAGGCGGATTCGTCTCCGTGCCTGTCGTCTTAGGCGCCAAGTTAAACCGGGTGCCTGTCATTATTCACGAATCGGACCTCACGCCGGGACTGGCCAACCGGATAGCGATTCCATTCGCGACGAAGGTGTGCACGACATTCTCCGATACGGACCGGCATCTGCCTGCGGGCAAAGTCCATTACGTCGGTCCCATCATCCGGGAGGCGCTCAATCGGGGCAGCTTGGCGCGGGGAAGGGCATGGACGGGTTTAACGAACGATAGACCGGTACTTCTCGTTATGGGAGGAAGTCTTGGTTCTCATAAAATAAACCTCGCGGTACGAGAGGCTTTACCGAATTTATTGGAACGTTATCAAATTTTGCACCTATGCGGCAAAGGCCAAACTGACGATGCTGTGAAGGCCCCGGGTTACATACAAGTGGCGTACATTCAAGATGAGCTGCCGGATGTCTTGGCCATGACCGATTTGGTCGTTTCACGGGCAGGAGCAAATTCGATTTTCGAATTTTTGCATCTCCGCAAGCCGATGCTGCTCATTCCCCTCACCAAGGCGCAAAGCCGCGGCGACCAAATTCTAAACGCAGAATCGTTCCACAAAGCCGGCTTCAGCGACGTACTTCAGGAAGAGAGTTTGACGGCGGAGAAGCTTATCGCCCGGATCGACAGGCTGTACGACGATCGGCAAACCTACATCAGGCAGATGGAGACAGGAGCACCGCATACGGACGCGCTTGCGAATGTCGTGGATCTGATCAAGCGAGTGGCAAGTCAAAGCTGAACTTCTCCGCAAATAAGCCGCCAGTAGCCTCGTGCTTTGGCGGCTTATGTCATATTCACAATTCGTCCACCCGGACCACAGACAAGGTCCAGATGAATGGACCTGGTCCAACGATTTTGCGTTCTTACGCCTTCGCCTGATCCGCTCTATAATTACAACTACCTCATCCGATGATACGCCAGAGCGGACATAAAAGGAGCGGATCGCACATGCAATCAACCGTACAATCGTTGTTTCAACCTTATACGTTGCCGAGCGGCGTAACGCTCGCCAACCGGCTTGTGATGGCCCCGATGACGCATCTTTCCTCCCAACCTGACGGCAAGGTTTCCGATGCCGAGATCGCCTATTATGTCAGGCGGTCGGGAGGAATTGGTCTGGTAATTACGGGAGCCACCTGGGTGACGCCGAGCGGCGGGATGCCCGGCGCCCCCGGGGCCGCCGCCGACGAGGATATCCCCGGTCTGCGCCGGCTCGCCGCAGCGATTCGGGATCGGGGGGCCAAGGCAATTCTTCAACTGTTCCATACGGGACGCCAGGGGACGAGGACGGGAGATCTCGTCGCTCCGAGCGCGGTGCCGGAAGACCGCGAGGGCGCCGCCGTGCCGCGAGCGCTGGAGGAGGCCGAGATCGCGGATATTATTCATGCATTCGGCCAAGCCGCTCGCCGGGCGATCGCGGCCGGGTTCGACGGCGTGGAGATTCACGGTGGCAACGGCAACCTGACCCACCAATTTTTCTCGCCGCTCTCGAATCGGCGCAATGACCGGTACGGCGGCACGCTGGAGCGGAGAATGACGTTCGGCCTCGCGGTCGTCGACGAAGTGCTGCGCGTCGTCCGCGAGCTAGCGGACCGGCCGTTCGCGGTTGGCTACCGGCTGTCGCCGGAAGAGCGAGACATGCCCGGAGCGGGATCGGACGCTCCTGGCGAGGAGGAGCAGTCGGGCATTACGATGGAAGATACGCTGGCATTCGTTGACGTACTTGCCGGTCGCGGGCTCGATTACCTGAACATCTCATTGACCGACTTCCGTAACCCACCGCGCCGCGGTTCATGGAATGGCCGGACTCGACTTGCCATTCTGCAAGAACGCGTAGGCGACCGGGTGCCGCTCATCGGCGTCGGCGCCGTTCGTACGGCCGAAGACGCGCTCGAAGCCATGCAGTCCGGCGTACCGCTCCTCGCGCTGGGGCGAGAGCTCCTCATGGAGCCCGATTGGGCCGACAAAGTCCGCAGCGGACGCAGCGCGGACATCCGCACGACGATGTCGGCAGACGGCCATGAACTGGCCATTCCGGATCCGATGTGGCAGCTGCTCCGAAGCATTCCCGGCTGGCTGCCGTTTGAGGAGAAGTAATCGCTCTGTCAGGCCTTCACCCCGAACGATCCCACAAGCCTTCTTTTCAACCACGCCCGAACACGCCTTTCTCTCCGGAATATCCTGCTAGTGCAACTTACTCTAAGCAGGAAGGATGATTCGGTATGATTGGTTCGCTGACTCATTGGATGGAGGTCGCCCTATGGGTGGTTCTCGGCTCGATGGCGGCCGATTTCCTGGTCGGACTCTTCCAGTCGCTCCAAGGCAGCAGGCTCGCTAACGCGAATGAAGAGGTTCTCGGCTATTTGAGGGGCATCGTCGTCCAAGTGCTGCCTCTTCTCATCCTGGCGGCAATCGCTTTGATGGACGAGACGGGTTGGATTGTTAAAACCGCTTATTATATTGGTGCCGCAGCTGTCGTCATCAAGTACCTGAAGGACATTAAGGCGAAGCTGTAACCTGCAGCCTCTTGCTCCTCCACCCCGGAACCCTGCCCTTTGCCGTTCAGGCGGAGGGCTTCTTGGCGTTCAGGCGAATACGCGCGCGGGCTGCGGGAAACTTTCGCCACAAAGCGATGTATTCAGGTAAGCACGCGGAGGGCGGATGGGCCGGGATGACTTTATAGTCGAGCGCGCGTGACATCCAGGCGCATCCGCGGTGCCGGCCCGCCCTCCGTGTTGGCGACGCCGATGGCGACGAAGCCAACGGATTCATAAAACTTTATCGCGTGCAGGTTGGCGGTCACCTCTACCCGCAAACCGCGCCGCGCAATGTCTTCGATCAGTTTTCTCGCGACGCCTTGACGCATCCAGTCAGGATCCGTGAACAGATCCTCGAGTTCGAGGAAGTCGTCCACGGGACGTGCAGACGCAAAGCCGACGACACGCCCGTCAACAACAGCGACACGCGCGAACGGCAGCATCGACTCGTCCCACACAAGCCACTCAGGATGAGCGGTGAAGAGATCGCGGTCCTCCTCAACTGTCAGTGAAGCGCGGCGAAAGATGTCGCGCAGCGTTTCGACGTCGTCAACGACTGCGCTTCTAATGACGAGGTTAGGCGAGGATAAAGGTCTTTTTTCACTCACGGCCAAGCCCCCTTTTTATGTAGAACTCCTAATCCAATCGCTCCGGATGTCAGATTGACTTCAACAAGCTTTTATTTAACGTATGGAATGTACCTCGCACCATTTTCGAAGAAACTGCAAGTTAGTATTAAAATAATGATCATTAATCCAGCCGCTGCCCCAAACTTGCGAACCGCCGATGTGGAGACCCATCAGCCATATTTCCCTGATCGCTACAAACAAAGGGATGGCCTTTAGATCATATTCAGATAGCGATTTATGCTTCTGATACGATTCCAGGAACATACTCCACTGCTCATTGTTAAAGTGCTCCTCACCTTTTCCTCTTACCTTTGCCCATAAGAAAACAGAAACATCATAGGCCCTCCAACCAAAACCTCCGCAGTCAAAATCGAAATGGGTTAGGGAATCCTCGTGAAAATGTACATTAGCTCCATGAAGATCGCCGTGACAAACGCCCCAATCCAACTCTGATGAGATCTCGCCTATGCGTTTTGACAATACTTCCGACAAAGCGACCAAATAATCCATGCCTTCGGGTCTGTGGGATAATACCTTTCGAATCGATTGAATAGGCTGCTTTAGCAGATGGTCCAAATCTATCGTGAATCTAGCCTGATCGCTTTTGAAATCATCCATAGCCAAATGCATCTTTGCCACTTGTTCACCATATAAATGACAGCTCTCGTTTTTATCGGAGTATTCACCTTCTGCATAGCTAAATAACACCGCAAAGCGCAATCCTTCAGATGCGTCAATCTCAACAACATAACTGCCATCTCTTCTGCGCAATGGCCCTGACACGGGAATTGATTTCTCGACTAAATGATTCAGCAAATCGACTTCAAACATAATCTCATGTTTGTTCCGCCAATTCGCTTTATAGATCCGAAGAATGTACTTCCCTGTTGAGGCTTTCAAAGTATAAGTATCATTAAGTCCGTTCGTGTGAAAACGGCATTCCATGACGTCCCCGATGTCGTATAAATCATTTAATATCGGCACTAATGCATGGGAAGAAATAACCGAATGTACAACGGGCAGCTTAAGCATAGGCATCATCCCCATTGATTAGTTTGTTTTGCTTAGCAGAATTTGGATTTTATAACCTATTCTCTTTAATTTCCATTAAATCCTTTTATCACGCGAACATGTTGATTCCACATTAGTTCGACTGGGGAAGATCATTGTTGACTCCGTGTTCACTTCGGGCGAAAAAAATACACCGCCAGGGCCTTTGGGCAACTTGTCGGTGTATCCGTAATTAAAGTACTGTTATTCGTTCTTTGGGTTCGCTTCATCCCCGACAGCTATCGGGTTGTTTTTTGAGTCGCTAATCCAATCGCTCCAGCTGTCGTCGTTCATAAAGTCTGTTATTTACTTATGGCGTGTTGATCTAATATGATGAATCACCAGTAATTCTTAATACTTTCTTTAAAGCCGATAAAGAACGTCCATAAGATCATAGGGAGTATAGTGATAAATAAGATAAAAAGAGCTATGTCGAAATAAGTCGTATTGAATTGGTAATGCACGGACTGAAACTCAATAAAATCATGAACTGGATCAGCACCAATAGACAATAGAATCAGCGCGGTAACTAACTCAGTACCTAACCTCCGAATCTTTAAGAGCATTGGAGGAAACACAATATTTACTCCCTCAAATATTTTGTCTAGATCATTTAATTGCTCTTCTGCCATTTTACTGAGCTTTCTATTGGACCAAAATCCTGCTATTGCCAGCAAAGACAAAACGAAGATAGCCCACATTGGATGATCTAGAAACCGACTAAGAAAATAGAAGCTAGTCACAATAACAGGGATAAAGAGGACAGCAAAAAGTACAATTCTTATTCTATTTAACAATATTGTCATCGCCCCACATTTTGTTAATATATCTGCATACGATCGAACGCTTGTTTGGTTTCGTAAATTTAATTAAGATCTGCCTTCGCCGAGATTATTTGTATAATTTCTATTGTTGCCAATGCTCAAATCACTGGCCTCTCACTGTGTTTTAAATCATTTGCTACTGCCAGCAACTCTTCTATCGAACCGCGAATATACCTAAATAGCGAACTAACTAACGACCCATTTTTATGTATCTTAGGGTAGCTGTCTTTGATCACTAATTCCGGTTTCTGGTTGATTAACGAAACAAGAAGTATGAGGAATCCACTCTGTGAGGTTACGATGTAAGGACTGTACAAAAAAATGCAAAGCAGCGGTATCATTCTCGCCCTGCCCTGTATTGAACCTTGCATCCTACTATCAACTTCGCGGCCATTTCTCTCCCCCGTCGCTACCGCATTCCCCTTATAACTAGCGTATATGTAATACTATTCACTTCTCGACTTTTGCTTGTCCGCAACCGCCACCGGATTTCCCTCATACGAAATCCAATCGCCTCAATTTTATATTGGAGTCAGAAATTTTCGCTTCCCTGCAATTTGAATCGCTGCTATTCTACAATCACCTTCACCTTCTCCTGGAAGAAAAATTTGCAAATGTTTGTAAGCAAAATTTTGACGACAATATAGAACGGGAGACTTAGTAGCATGCCCAGCACACGCCGGCGTGATCGCCACCAAGGCATGTACAATAAGCCGCTAAGGCCCTTGGGCTACATAGCGACTTGTTCGCCGTACGGATACTACTATGCCTTCTCCGGCCCTTTTCGTCGCCGACGGCGATCGGGTTCTCGTCGTACGACATCCAATCGCTCCAACTTCTTACTCCCCCTCGAACCCCTATGTTGGAATAGTTCTATCGCCGAGAAATGGGAGTTCTAATCTGCGCGGCGGGAATGCCTTGGATGATATGCCAGCGCACATGTGCAACGGCCCCTCTTGGCTACGCTTGGAGGGACTTGGGAGCAAGAAGTCCGTAAACAACGGGGCTGGTAAAACAGTATGGTTTGAGCCAAGTTGTGGTGTCACCTGTGACTAGGCCAAGCCAAACGGAAACCCAAGGAAAGGCCCAAGTGAAATAAGGTAGCAACTAACTCACTTTGACCTCATCTTGATCGCTGTTTGCAGGTTGTTGAATATCGTTTGCAGGTTGTGTGACTTGATTATCATGGGCATCATCATAGGTCGGGTAAGGATACTTTTTCTTGATTCTATCAACTGTGTAAGAACCAAAACCTTCTGCTGGTTTTTTTGGCTTAACCCAATCCTTCTTGTAGTTAAATATGGCATGATTCAAACCGTAGAAACATAGCCAAAGGATAATAATCATAGCAGTTATAGGGAAAATAAGTGATGTATACTTAACTAATAATACTTGCGTAGCGGTTCTTTCTACTAAGTGGGCTACAAACTCAATTAAAGTTAACACACAAACAAGTAACGAGAATTGAGTTATTCCTGTAATGAACTCGTACGAGATTCTAAAAGACTCAAATAATAGCCTAAAGAATGGATTCTTTCGCTCCATCCTATAATTCCAATCAAAGCTTTTGAATACAACTTTATGACACTCTTCCAACTTTCTCAAAACCTTTTCATAAAATTGACCAAATGCCGTCCATAACTGTTCATAGTTCGTCTCGTTAGGTTCTGTCTGATATTGATAGAAATATTGCTCTAGTCGATTATATCGATAAATGATTTCTGGGCTAGATTCTAAGAAAAGGGGTGACTTGACTCCCCCCAAATTATCAATCAAGCTCTGCAATTTCTGAAATCGACTTTCTTTATCTTGATCTCTTAAAATTATGTTCATTTCATTGATCATTGGTCCAGATATCTCTTTTAGATTTATCTCTGTTTTGGCAAGAAACATCTCGTACCTTTTAGTACGCTTATTTGAGAAATAAGCGAAAAACCACCCTATAATCACTACCAGTGTAGATATGTATGGCAAAAGGTCTTTGATATCCATAGTTTACCGCCCCTCGTATCTTGTTTGTACTGCTTTACAAATCATATATCGGACAATTGCCCATAAAATTCCACACAGAAATTTTGTACGCTTGAATTCTCCGATTTTTTAATCATCATAAACATACTGATCACTGCCGCAGCAGCTTTGGCGACTTTAGCATCCCATTTAAGAGAAGCCATTTATATGCCCACAGCAACAACGACACGCGAACGGTTAACTTCCACTGCGATAACTTGGCACAATCCGCTTGACGTCTTCCTTCGGGCCAAGGAAGCCGAGGGCTTAAAGCCCCGGACAACTGAATGACTACAAGAACCATTATCGCTTCCTGCAACGCTGGCTAGTCGAATGCCTGAGCAAAAGAGATTAAATTAATTGCCAATTATTTTATAAAAATGCGTTACTATACTTAGGATGGGTTTCTTTCATAAGCACTATAAAAGGTGGGGGTACGATGTCGGACTTAGTGGATGCGTATTCATCAGATGCTCCAATTAGAAATCCAGATAATGATGTATTCAAGCGGTGGCCTTTTGCACAGCGGGTTGCACAAGTTATTGCAACACGAAGGGATAAAAGCAGTATAGTTATAGGTATTAATGGCGCATGGGGTGAAGGGAAAACATCTGTATTAAACTTTATTCAACACGAACTAAGTCAGCATTCCCATGTTGTATGCATAAAGTTTAATCCCTGGAGGTTTGGAGATGAAGAACAGCTACTGAAAGGGTTCTTCTTCGATTTAGCCAGTAGTGTAGATCGATCGTTATCGACATCAGCTGAAAAAGTTGGTGATCTGATAAAGCGATTTGGAAAGCCATTAGCATCGTTGGCCGGGCAAGGTGAAGTTGCAGAAAGTTTAGGGGATATGTTAAGTTCCACTGACATAGAAAATTTGCGTGAAAGAATTGAAAAGATACTGGATGAACAAGACCGCCGAGTAGTGATCCTTGTAGATGACATTGACAGGCTCGAGAAAAGTGAGATCCATGCAATATTCAGATTGGTTAAACTTACTGCGAATTTCAGGAACACGGCTTATGTTTTAGCGTTTGATCATGAGATGGTGGCCGCTGCAATTCAAGAACGTTACGGATCTGGTCAACAAGATGCCGGAAAAGCATTCCTAGAGAAAATAATACAAGTCCCCTTGAAACTTCCGGCAGTTGATAAGGTATCGTTGCGAAAGTATTGTTTTTCTGGTGTTGATGAAGCGTTATCACAAGCGGGCATTGTTCTAAAAGAAGAAGATGTTCAGTTATTTGTACGTAACTTTATAAATGGATTAGAGACAAGATTAAGTACTCCAAGACAGGCTAAATTGTATAGTAACATTCTGACTTTCTCCCTTCCGCTATTGAAAGGGGAAGTTAACAATATAGATTTAATGATAATTGAAGGCGTGAGAGTTTTTTACCCTACACTTTACGAAGTTATTCGTCGATACACCTCGCTCTTTCTGGGTAACGGTAGTGAAAGTTATGGGCGTAGGAATGAGGAACAGAAGGAACAGGTTAGACAGCTTATTTCAATTTCGTTGGAGGGTCTCTCCAAAGATGATATAAAATCGGCTCAGGACGTACTTACGTATTTATTTCCAAGACTAGAGTCTATCTACGGCAATACGCATTATGGTTCAGATTGGGATAAGTCATGGGCAGAAGAAAAGAGGATATGTTCGATTTCATATACTAATCGATACTTTTCTTATACAGTTCCACCTGATGATATCTCGGATCTGCAACTAGAGGACTTTATTGAAAAGATAAGTGAGATGAGCATTGATGAAGTCACTTCTAGTGTCTTTCAAATAATAAATCAGAGCAACGCAGAAGTAGTGATCTCTAAGCTGCGTCAACTCGCGACGAACTTTTCAGCGGAGGTTTCTAGAAAATTAGCAAATGCTTTGGTTGTCTCCGCAAAATTATTTCCAAATCCAGATATTTTGTTTAGCTTTTCAACACCTTTCTCACGCTCTGCTATGCTAGTGGGGGATCTTGTTGCTAATATTCCTGCAAAAGAAGAACGTCTGGCATTAGCATGTGAACTTGTTCTACTGTCAGAACCAATTACTTTCGGATTTCAGTGTTTAAGATGGTTTAAACGAGATAAAGATGAACGTCCGAATGAAAGGGGGTTTAGTCCGGAGGAGTTGAATGAAATCGGGAAATGCTTAGCTAGGCGGATTAGTGTTTATGAAGGTGGTCCAGCAGCATTAATTACTGAATTCAACTCAGATGTTACTCCTCTTCTCTACATCTGGAGCACATATGGCGATAAAGTGGAGGTTAACAACAGGTTTCGTGAATGGTTTGAAGAGAATCCAGAAAACGCAATTAGATTGCTCTTATGCTATTTGCCGACTGCATGGGGAATGGAAAGTGGCTTGTCTCATAAAGGTGATTTTGAACAAGATCAGTACGAGGCAGTGACACGAGTAATTAATCCAGAAACAATTATTGTTGCTCTTGAACGAAAATACAGTGATTTGATCTATGTTGAGCAGTATCCCGAATTTAATGAAATTACTTTGGAACTTAAAACAGCACAGCAATTTGTTTGGCTTCATGGTAATTCCCAAGAAACAGGTAAAGAATCGGATGGAGATAACGACTGTTAGCTTGGAATGGCAGTGTTCCCCGTTGTCACCATAGGCCGTTCATCACTAAAACTCGTGGCAGTCACTTGGGCATACCTTGCCCCGGTTGACTGCCACTTGTTGTCACGGCGGTGGCATTGAACGAGAACCGTAGCGAAGGGGCGACAAAGCAAACTTTGACACATCGACTCCCAAAGATACAGATGTGAACCCAAGAACAACAAATTAACACAACAACAGATAGCCCGGAATCAAAGCTTGAAGGTGACAGAGTGAAAAAAGTGAAGCCGGAACCGTAGAGAGGGAGCGAGCGGCGCCTCCACGGTGACAGAAGGTGATGATAATTCTTCTGTGGTCTTATATTTTAAAAAAGGTATAATATTCTACAATAAATATATAAGAACGAGGGGTGTCTGAATGAGTTTAACAGAGACTGAATCTTTACTAGAAGATGTCGAGGATTATTACTCAGAAGATTTATACAATATCACCTCTTGGGGAGCAGACATTTCATTTCGCGAATTAATTACTATGTATGAAGAAAATGAATTGCTCAAACCGGAGTTTCAGCGGAACTATGTCTGGGAAAAAACTGAAGCAAGTAGATTTATCGAATCTTTATTAATGGGACTGCCCGTGCCGAGTATCTTCCTGGCCAAAATGGAGAATGAAAAGCGGCTAATTATCGATGGCTATCAGAGAATTATGACTGTATTTGATTATGTTAAAAAAGGGACATTTAAAGATGGAAAAGTCTTCAAACTTTCCAATTCACAAGTTATAAATGAAAGATGGCGTGGCAAAGCTTTTTCTGAGATTGATGAAGTGGACAAAAGAAAGATTCGAAATACTACAATCCATGCAATAATTTTTGAACAGAAAAGTCCTCGGGATAACGATACAAGCTTATACCAAGTATTTGAACGAATAAACACGAGTGGTCGCGCTCTAACTCCACAAGAGATTAGAAACTGTGTCTATCAAGGTGCATTTAATACTCTATTACTAAAGCTAAATAAACACGAGTCATGGAGAAAATTGTACGGATCTACAGCGGAAGATGCAAGAATGAGAGATATTGAGCAAATCCTAAGGTTTTTTACACTTGGCTCAGAAGGCATTAAAAACAGTGAAGCGGTACAAATCTCATTAAAGAAAGAATTAAACATTTATATGGGAAGTACAGCATCAAAGTCAACCAAAGAACTCTCTAAACGAAAAGATACCTTTACAAAAACAATGGATTTTATATTTAAAAACTTTGGCGAAAATGCGTTCCATAATCTTACTTCCAAGGAAAGCCTGTCTCGTTTCAACCCAACTACATTTGATGCAATATCAATAGCTACTGCGTATGCATTAAATAAAAAGGCATCTCTTACAATCGATAATGCTGCAGAAAAGAGAACTCGCTTGTTGAACGATGAATCCTTTAAAACAGCCACAAGTGAACGAACAACAAATATTAGTAGCATCAACGGAAGGATATCTCTCGCTCTAAAATATTTATATGGGATGACGTATGAATAATACTACTGTTGAGAATTTGTTAACCAGTGTGCAGCAAGAAATAATACATCTTAAAACACTTATTCATAGTCAAGGTGCTTTCCATACTACTACGCCTTATTTAACAAAATACTCACTTATTAAAGCTTGTGGCACACTTGAAATATCTTTTAAATCAATAATAGCTGATTATTGTACAACTACCCATCAACAAGTGGATTCATTTATTGAAAAAAAAGTTAGAAAGAGTTCAATGAATCCCAGTTACGATAATATATGCAAGCTGTTGAAAGACTTTGATGACTCATGGTCAAACAATTTTAAACGAATCGTAAATAGAGATCCCAATAAGTCGAGAATATTAAGCTCAATAAAGTCACTTAACGAAGCCAGGAATCAGTTTGCCCACGGGGGAAATCCAATTACCTCCATCGACTCAATTGAAACCTATTATATTGACGGAATACGCATTATTACAATTTTAGATCAGGTCGTAGTATAAAAATGGTTCTTAAAAAAACGAATGCTCTCCTAAAGTATCCGGTTTAATTTATTAAACCTAACACTATAAGGGGAGCATTTCAGTCATCTAGAGCTGATGGGTTTATTCTCTTATACAAATCATCTACAGAAATTATTGAAGAGTTTTTTAACTCAATTATCGTGAGATGTACGGTAGTAGAAGCGATGCGATTTTGGTCCAAATCACTTATCTGAGAATATGTTTTGTTATTCCAATAATCAAGCATATTATTACTATTCATCAAACGAAATTCACTACCATCATTAGAGTATGTCCCTGAGATAAAATCTGTGACAGTTTTTATCCTATGATAGCCATCAATAATGTACTTCTCATTCTCTCTAATGGCTATGTAAATGCTTGGAATAGGTAGACCTAATAATATTGATTCTATAAACTGTTGCGCCTGCTGTCTGCTCCATCTATAGTTGTAATTTCTCGATCTTGCAGCGGTATCAACGACATCAAATAATTTGATAAGTGATAATTCTGCCCCCCACGAATTAATATACTGTGGGGAAGAAAATGAGTTGTCCGGCTGCATTGTTCTACCTCCAACAATAATTTGTTAATATTCTATTCTATCCAAAATTCATTTTTTAATTCCTTGAATATCGCTACTTTTTAATGATGTATCCTGTGCTGTTTGTGTCACACATCGTTGATTAGGTGTTGAATCAATATCTTTAAGATTCATCGTGTTGACTTAGCTGAACAGGGCCGGGAATGCATCACCGCTATTATGGGGCGCTCTGCCCTCTGTCTGATCTACACAGCTTTGCCTCAAATCACATTATTAGTAATCTTAGAAGGGCCCTGTTGACTCCAGTGCATAAAAAATACATCGCCGAGGCATTCAGGCCTTATGGCGATGTATTCACTGAGCAGACACTGCTATCCGTCTCTCCGCTCCTCTTCTTCCCCGGTTGCAACCGGATTCTCGCTGTACGAAATCCAGTCACTCCAACTCCCCGCATACAGCCGCACGTTCGTATAGCCCGCTTCCTGCAGCGCAATCACGTTTGGCGTGGCTGAGACGCCGGAGCCGCAGTAGACGATGAGTGGGGCGTCCTTGTCCAGCCCCTCGAAGCGCGCGGCCTGCGCGTCCGCATCGCGCCAGTTGCCCTGTTCGCCGAGCGCATCCTTCCAGAAGCGGTTGATCGCGCCTGGGATATGGCCTGCGGCCTTGTCTAGCGGCTCGATCTCGCCGCGGTAGCGCGCGGGCTCGCGCGAGTCGATCAGCGTCGCGCGGTCGGTGCCGAGCAGTTCGCGTACTTCGTCGACCTCGACGAGCATGCTGTGCTGCACTTCGGCCAGGAACGACGCCGGGATGCGCACCTGCTGCTCCGCCGACACGGGATAACCGGCCTTCTGCCACGCCGCGAAGCCTTCATCCAACACATATACCTGCTCATGACCAAGATACTTGAGCAGCCACCACAGCCGGGACGCCATCATCCCGCCCTGATCGTCGTAAGCGACGACGCGCGTAGCGTTGCCGATGCCCGCGCGGCTGAACGTGCCGGTGAGCTGCGCAGCATCCGGCAGCGGGTGACGGCCGCCGTGACCGTCCGCCTCGACCGGCGCCGACAGGTCCTTTTCCAGATCCAGATAGACGGCACCCGGGATATGGGACGCCTCATATGCCTCGCGGCCGGCATTTTCCTGGCCCTTGCCCATCTGGAAGCGGCAGTCGACGATCACAAGATCGGATTCGTACAGACGGGCCAGCAGCCATTTTTGCGACACGATCGAATTCAAAGGACAACGCCTTCCTTCTCCATTTGTATATAGGCATTATACCGGATCGGGTATCGACGCCGAAAGGGTGAGCCGGTCTAGAGCCGGAAGTTTGCTTAAGCGCCCCGCCGCCCGCTAAGCCTAAGCGGCGATCTCCTTCGCCGCGCGAGACGCGGAGCGGCTGGCCGAAGACGCAACGGCCGCGACCGCGAGCAGCAACAGCGCGAAACCGGCCAGCAGCCACCGCGTCGAGTCGTCGCCCAGGTCGTCCAGGCTCCAGCCGACGAGCTTCGGCAGCAAGGCACCGCCGAACAGGCCGCAGGCCATGAGCAGGCTCGTCGTGCGCTCCGTCATGCCCGGCGCGTAGCGATTCGCGAATACGAGCGCGATCGCGAACATGCCGCTCATCGCGAGACCGGCAACCGCAGCCAAGACGAACATAGCTGCCGCGCCCCCGAAAAAGCCCATCAAGATGAAGGCGACGGCCGCCAGGGCACACATCGACAGCAGATAGGCGGCGCTGCCGATCCGGTCGGCCAGATGGCCCGCATAAAGCCGGCCGATCGTCATCGCGCCCCAGTACACGCCAAGCGCGAGCGCAGCCGAAGCTTCGGCAATGCCCCCGTTCTGCACGAGCAGCGTCGGCAGGTAATGCGCGTAGCTCATCTCGAAGCCGACGTAGAAGAAAAAGAAGACGGCGCACGCGATCAGCACCCACCGCGCAGGACCCGTGCCGAGCAGCGGCAGTCTCACGGGGGCCGCGGCGCGTTTCGTTTCGGAGACAGCGTGCGCATGCGCACCTGCACCAGGCGTCGTATTTAGAACCGACGGCCAGAAGACTGCCCACAACACAATGCTTACGACCGCGAGCGCGGCGACGACGCCGAACGCGAGCCTCCATTGCTCGATATCGATGAGCAGTGCGCCGACGAACGGCATGATCAGCGCACCGAGACCGAACGAGACTTCCACGCGGCTCATCGCCACGTTCGCCCGCTCGCCCGCGGACGCGATGACGAACGAGCCGACCACCGTCTCGGTCGTGCCGAAGCCGAAGCCCGCGACCGGGCCGAGGACGAGCATCGCCCCCCAAGGCGGCGCCATTACGTAGACGATCTCCGCTGCGGCCATGAGGCACATCGCCCCGAGCAGCAGCGATCGCCGGCCCACTCGGCGCATGAGCCAGGGCGCGCACAGCGTGCCCGCAAGCCCGCCGAGAAATTGATTCATGACGAGTTGTCCCCCGTCGCCATACTGAACGCCATAAGCGTGAACCATCGGCTCCATTACGGCGCCGACGACGAGCTGTCCGAGTCCGATCGTCAGATAAGCGAGGCAACCTAACCATATAAGCCGAATCATTGCGAATTTGCTCCTTCCAATCCGCCCGAGGCGGATTCCTTTCCCATCAACCCTCTCATCATAGCATGCCGCCTATACGCCAACCATGCCGCATTTGGCTATTCCTCTCGCCGATTCTGACAGCGGGATGCGCCTTCCAACCCTGTCCTGCGCGCGCGCTCGCCTTTATAATAGAAGCTGACCGCATGAACCCGGAGCATTAAGATCATTGATCAGACATCTAGGAGGCACGCCGCGATGAACAAGACGCAGTTCCATATCTGGCCGATGTCCGAATCGGACGCCGCGGCCGTGTGCGAATGGCGTTATCCCGCGCCGTACGAGCAGTTCCGCTGGCCGCCCTGGCATGCGATGACCCGCAGCGGCAAGGAATTCGGCGATCCCGATATCCGCCGCAGCCAGTACGTGTCGGTCTGCGACGACCAAAGCGCGCTGGTGGGGTATGCGCAATTTTTCCCGATGGAAGGCGTCGTCCGTCTCGGCATGGGGCTGCGGCCCGACCGCTGCGGCCGGGGCAGCGGGGCGGACTTCGCCCGCGCGATCGCGCTTGAAGCGGGGTCGAGATATCCCGGCGCGCAGATCGACCTGGAGGTCGAGACCTGGAACGTCAGGGCGATTCGGGCTTACGAAAAGGCGGGGTTCCGGATCACGGACGAATATGCGCGTCAGACGACGAACGGCGAGGTCAACGTGTATTGCATGGTTTTCGGTGGTTGACTCTGCATGGTTTTCGGTGGTTGACTCTGCACGGTTCTCCACGGACGCCCCACACAGACGTAGAAAAGCCGCCCCATCTAGGAGGCGGCATGTCGCGCAGCACCCGGTCAGTCGAACAAATCGCCGAACACGTCGAGCACGCTCTTCTTTTTCTTTTTCTTATAATAGTCGTCGTTATGCTTGCCGTACGGCTGCTGGTGCGAATCGTAGGACTGACGCGGCGGATAAGACGGAGGCTGCTGCGCGTAGCGCCGGCGGTCGTCGTCGTCCCCGTAGTGCCACTGATTGTATTCCTCGCGAACCTCCCGGACGTCGCTCATCAGCTTGTCCAGTTCCCCGCGGTCCAGCCAGACGCCTTTGCAGCTCGGGCATACGTCGATCAGAATGCCGTTCTTCTCCACTTCGCGCATGCGCGAATCTTCGCAAATCGGACAATTCAACTTGATCTGCCTCCTTCGCTTTTTCCTCTCTACTACGAACCGCGTCCGCAGACGGTTGCAGACCGCCGTCCGACGCCTCTATTTGTTCATAAAAACATGCGGCGATCTCTAACAGTTTGATAGGAATATGTCGATAAACGTATTACCGTGTCGCTGGAAGGGCCCTCTTCCGCTTCTACAAGAATCTATTAGATATTCGGGGTGCGAATTGCATGAAAAACACAACTGTGATCGGCCTGATCCTTGGTTTCGTCTCATTGATCGTAGGGATGATCCTCAAGGGCGCGCCGCTAGGCTCATTGATCAGCAATCCCGCCGCTTACGTCATCATCGTGGTCGGCACGATCGCGTCCGTCTGCATGGCCTTCCCGATGCGCGACCTGGCCAAGGTGCCGAAGCTATTCAAGCTTATCTTCTCCGAGCCGAAGCTGCTCTCGCGTGAAGAAGTGATCGGCATGTTCGTCGACTGGGCTTCGATCACCCGCCGCGAAGGCCTGCTCGCGCTTGAAGCCCGGGTTGAGGAGATCGAGGATCCGTTCCTGAAAAGCGGAATGCGCATGATCATCGACGGCAACGACCAGGACTTCGTGCACGACGTGCTGCTCGAGGATATCGCTGCGACCGAGGATCGGCACAAGTCCGGCGCCCTGATTTTCTCCCAAGCGGGCATGTACGCGCCGACGTTGGGCGTACTCGGGGCCGTCGTCGGCCTCATCGCCGCGCTGGGTCACCTTGAGGATATGGGCGAGCTCGCCCACGCCGTCGCAGGCGCGTTCGTCGCGACCCTCCTTGGTATTTTCACCGGTTACGTCCTCTGGCACCCGATCGCCAACAAGCTCAAGCGCATGTCCAAGCGCGAAGTGCAGCTGAAGCTGATGATGGTCGAGGGGCTGCTCTCGATTCAATCGGGCGTATCGACGACCGCGATCCAGCAGAAGCTGTCCGTCTTCCTGACGCCGACCGAACGTAAGGCCATGGCCGAGAAGGGAGAATCGGACCGTGAGCAAAAGGCATCGGCATGAAGAACACGAGGAGCACCCGGACGAATCCTGGCTGCTCCCCTACTCCGATCTCATGACGCTGCTGCTCTCTTTGTTCATCGTTCTGTATGCGGCGAGCTCGGTCAACGTCTCCAAGCTCGAAGAGCTCAGCCAGGCGTTTAAGACCGCGTTCTCGTCCGGCATCAGCATCCTGGACCAGTCCGCCGCCGTCAAGAGCGAGACGCAGGACCTGGGCAAGCGCCAGCAAGAACAACGAGCGGACACGAACAAGAATCGCGAGACGCTCGCCAAGCAGGAGCAGCAGAATCTCGAGAAGCTCAAGAAGCAGCTCGACCAGTATATCAAAAAGGGCGGCCTGTCCAGCCAGCTTGAGACGAGCCTGAACCAGTCCCAGCTCATGATCACGATCCGGGACAACGCGCTCTTCCCGTCCGGCACGGCCAACGTGAAGCCCGAAGCCCGCAAGCTCGCCGTGGCGATCGGCAACATGCTCAAGCAGTATCCAGACTACGAGATCATCGTATCGGGGCATACGGACAATCAGCCGATCAACACGTACGAATTCGCTTCGAACTGGGAGCTGAGCTCGAAGCGTGCGATCAACTTTATGAAGATCCTGCTGGAAAATCAGGCCTTCAATCCGAAAAACTTCAGCGCGATCGGCTATGGCGAGTACCGGCCGCTGGAATCGAACGACACCGATGTCGGCAGAGCGAAAAATCGCCGCGTCGAAGTGTCCATTCTGCGGAAATACACGGACAACACGGCCGAAAGCGTTCAGCTCGACGCCATTGCGCACGAAGCTTCCGCAATCAACGTCAATTAACGCAGCGACCCCTTCAGTCTTTGGACGGAAGGGGTTTTTTATGTATTTTTAGCTGAAGGCAGCCGATTACGCCGCAATCGCGAATGGGCTGTATGGTATAATTACCTAAATTATACAAGGAGGCATATCCGGATGACTCGCATTCATTCCTCTTTAAAAGTACTGCTCGTCGCCGACCTGGCGCGTTCCCAATCCTTCTATCGCGACTTGCTCGGCTGCGAAGTGAACGAGTGGTGGGCGATTCGGGACGACTTCGCATTCGGGTTCAAGCTCCTCCAGGCAGCTTCGCCCGAGGACGTGCGACCGAACCCGCCCGGACAAGGACAGACTGTCCCGTGGGACGTATACGCCTACGTCGATACGCATGACGATCTGGACGCGCTTTTCGCCGAGCTCTCCGAGCGAGGGGCCAAGGTGATCCAGCAGCCGATTGCCCACGAGCAGGACTGGGGCGTCTGGAAAGAGTTCGCTATCGCCGACCCGGACGGTTATGCGCTCGCATTCGGATCGGGTAAAAAGAACGGTTGATTGCTGTCTCCTCGGGTGTCCGAGCCTCTCCGAGTGGAAAAGGATAACGCCTGGGTGATGGCTTGAAGGCCATCGCCCCTTGCCTTGAGGGGACGAAGACAAGTTCGCCTGTTAATGTCATCACTCCTTGTCTTGAAGCGACGAAGACAAGTTCCCCCCTGCTAAGGCCATCACCCCTTGTCTTGAAGCGACGAAACCGCATTCGCCATGCTAAAGCCTAGAGCGATTGCCTTCTATTGTGGAAACCGCTCCGATTACCGCCTCCTCCAAGTCTCCCGTCCGCGTCTCCCCCGTCACTCCTCCGGGCTTGCCGCGATTTCCGTCCGAACGGCCGACTGCTCCTGCCTACCGCTTCGCGCATCCGACTCACTGACAGGCTGCTCCGGCGGCTTGGCCGCTTCTTCCCATCTGCGCAGAAGGCCCGCCAGCTCCGCCCAAGTCACTGCCTGTCCGGGTGCCGGCGCGGGCTGTCGCAGCAGTCCGCGCTTCATCAGCCACTGCAGCTCTGCTTCGTTCGCAGGCGCAGCCTCTCCGACGACTCGCACGGCCTCCCGTTCACCGAGCGGCTGGCCGCCCGACTGCTGAACATCCCCGCTTGCATTTACGCTTCCGCTCATCCGATTCTCTCCCCCTTTGCCTGCCCACTCCAGCATCCGCCGCCAGATCGCGACCGTGCCGCTGCCGTCCCTGCGCGCCGGATGAATGACGCCGTCGAGGTCCTCCCAATACGTCCATTTGCGATAAATGCCCGCCCGCTCCTGCCTATGCGCCTGCTGACTCTCGGCTTGGACGAACCGCTCGGGCGAGGCGAATCGAAGCAGTCGCTGCATATGCGCTTCCACCGCCTGCTCGATCGCGTCGGATGCAGGCATTCGTCCGTTTCCGTCCACGCCGCCGCGAGCGATCCAACCCGGTGCAGAGCCGCCATCCGGCCAGCCCGACCCGCTCCCGCCGATCGCCCCGCCGCCTCCGCTCATGCCCCCGCAGACGACGCCGCCGATATTTTCATAGAAGCAGACGCCCGAACCGATGCCGCTGCTCCCCCTCCCTCGCCAGGCGTTCGTCTCGTGAACCGCATGGCAGAATGCGAGATCGCCCCTCACGCCATACCGCTCGCCCGCCGCGAGGTACCAGCCGGCGAGATCCGGCGCCTCCGGATTGCGACGCGCCACGTACCCCCGCATCTCCTCCGCCGTACAACGGGCAGGTCCCAGTATCGGCGTCTTGCCCGCCGGTGTCAGGTCCGTCGCCTGGCGGAACCGCTCCGTCCATCCCCGCTTCTTCATTCGCTTGCCTCCCACGCCGCTTTTTTTTACAGGCAGCTCGTCTCCCTGCTATGTATATTCAGGACCGGGGATTGGTTTGAACTTCTTTTGCGCTCTGATACAATGAAAATTATATGCAGTTATACCCACACTCTTGCACAATATGTGAATAACTCTGTGGACAACGCCCTACTTATCCACATAACTATACACACCATGTTAACAACGAATGCATGTTCGCGGGACGATCGAGAGGAGAACACGGATAAAGTGACGGAAGACGAACGTTGGATGCTGGAAGCGATCAAGCAGGCCGAGAAGGCCGAAGAATTGGGAGAGGTGCCGATCGGCGCCGTCGTGGTTAAGGAAGGCCGTATCGTCGGCGCGGGCTACAATCTGCGGGAGACGAGCCTGGACCCGACTTCTCACGCGGAGATGGTCGCGATCCGGCAGGCCAGCGAGTCCTTGGAGGCGTGGCGCCTGCTGGGCTGCACGCTATATGTAACGCTCGAGCCGTGCCCGATGTGCGCCGGCGCGATCCTTCAATCCCGCGTCGAGCGTGTGGTCTACGGCGCGCCGGATCCAAAGGCGGGCTGCGTCGGCACGCTGATGGACCTGCTGCAGGATGCACGCTTCAACCATCGGGCCGAATGGACCTCCGGCGTGCTGCAGGAGCCTTGCGCGGCGTTACTCAAACGCTTCTTTCAGCGGCTTAGGCTCCGCAAGTGAAGGGTTCTGCTCTTCGGAGCCGGCTTCGGCTCTCTTTAGACTCTGTTCTTCCATATGCATGCGCTGAAGCTGTACGATGAGGCGGTCCGCCTCCTCGCTGACAGCGACGATCTCGGGGTCGGTGAGCTTATCCAGACGGGCGGCCATTTCGCACAGTCTGCGCTGCAGCTGCTCGAGACGACAGATTAACGGGTGGGGATCCAAGGCGGTTCCGCCCCTTTCGGTGTTAATCGCTAAGATGCACTGCGGCGGTGCGAATGAGTATATTCATTATAAAATAAGAAGTTTTCGATTAATGTTGAATAATGTCGACCAAAATGGGTTAATTTCCCTCATATTTTGACATGTCTAGGGCGAAGTCACTAGACGTGCCGACCACTCCGAAGCGAAAGCGAGGCGCACCTTACGTGAACCGACAACTTCTGCTCGTCGAAGACGACGCTTCCCTGCACCGCGGCATTGAATTCACGCTCCGGCAGGAAGGCTTCGGCGTGACCGGCGTCTACAATATCGCGGACGCGAAGGCTGCGGTGGCCAGCCAGGCCTTCGATCTCATCGTGCTGGACGTGCAGCTGCCCGACGGGAGCGGCTTCGATTTTTGCGCGGAGCTGCGGGCTGCGCAGGACGCCACGCCGATCGTCTTTCTCACCGCGAGCGATACAGAACTCGACATCGTTCGAGGTCTCGACCTTGGAGGAGACGACTATATTACCAAACCGTTTCGGCTGCGCGAATTCCTGTCGCGGATTCACGCCGTGCTGAGGCGGCGCGGCCCAAGCCCGGCGGCGGACGAAGCGGCTCTCCAATCGGGCAGCCTCGCGCTGCACGCCTCTGAGATGCGGCTCACGAAGGATGGCAGCGAGGTGCCGCTCAGCCTGACCGAGTTCAGACTGCTGTCGCTGCTGATGAGCCATCCGCGCGTCGTGCTGTCCAAGGAGCAGATTCTTCAGCAGCTGTGGCAGCATGGCGGAGAGTTCATCGACGACAACACGGTCGCCGTCAACATCCGCAGGCTCCGGGAGAAGATCGAGGACGATCCCCGGCAGCCGCAGCGGATTCTCACGGTGCGTGGCGCGGGGTACAAATGGAACGGATGACGGACGGAACGGGCGGGCCGAAAACCGGCCAGTACGGTGTGCATGAAGACGTGCGCGATCTGCACCTATCGGACACGATTGCAGGCGAGACGGCACCGAACCACGACGCTCGCCCGTTCGGGCGGCGATCCCCCGAGCCCGAGAGCCGCGTCCGGCTCGGCTGGCGCCGCCTGTGGCGGAGCGCGGGGATAAGGCGGCTGGCCGTCATCTTTTTGCTGGCGTTCGGGATCGCCGCGCTATTGATTTGGGCTTTTACGGCGTATAGCGCGGACCAGGTGCGCAAGGACTGGATCGCCCGGGAGACCGCCGCCCTCGGCAAGCTGGCCGCGGCCGATCCGGCGCTGGCCGAAGCCTGGGCCCGGCTGCTCGCCTCGGATGACGCGTCTCCCGAGGATGCCAAGCGCGGCCGGGAGCTCGCGGCGCGCTACGGCATCGACGAAGAGCTGAGCGCAGCGCTCGTGCCGCTCGCAGAACGGAGCCGATCCCGCGAATGGCCGCTGCTGGCCGCCGGCGTCTTCGGGCTGCTGGCCGCGCTGCTGGCGGCGCTGCTTCGCGAATCGCGGCTGCAACTGAGCGAGGTGCGCGACCTCGCGCGATCGCTGGAGGCGGCCGTGAAGGAGAACCGGCCGATGAAGTTTCGCATCTACGCCGAGGGAGAGCTCGGTCTGCTGGCCCACCAGGTCCAGGAGCTCTCGCTGCGGCTGCAGGAGACGATCGCCCAGCTTTATCGGGACAAGGACTTTCTGCGAGATACGATCGCGGACATCTCCCACCAACTGAAGACACCGCTCGCTTCGCTCACCGTCTACGTCGAGCTGCTCCAGGGCGGACAGATTCGTCCGGAGGAGCAGGATGAGTTCCTGCGAACGTGCGCGCACGAGCTGGAGCGCATGGAATGGCTCATCCAAACGCTGCTGAAGCTGGCGCGGCTCGAGGCCGGCAGCCTGCCGATGCAGCTCGAACGGACGCCGATCGACGCTACGGTCCGCGCGGCCGTGCATGCGCTTCGGCGTCTGTCCGAAGAACGCGGGATTGAGATTCGCATTTCCGCACCCGAGGAGCCCGTGTTCGCGGCTCATGACCCCAGATGGCTGGCGGAGGCGCTGACCAACTTGATCAAGAATGCGATCGAGCATAGCCCCGCCGCGGGGGTCGTGACCGTCTCCTGGGACAAGACGCCGATCTTCGTCCGTCTGCGGGTCGCCGACCAGGGGAGCGGCATCGACGTGCGCGATGAGCCGCATATTTTCAAAAAGTTCTACCGTGCCCCTACCGGAAAAGGAGGCGGCAGCGGCGTCGGCCTCGGTCTCCCGCTCGCCAAGACGATCGCGGAGCGCCACGGCGGGATGCTCGCAGCAGGCAGGGCCGAGGAAGGCGGCACCGTATTTACCCTGACGCTTCCGCTCGCGCAGCTGCCCGGATCGTAGCTTTCTTACAGATCTGTAAGCGGCCGCGACTTTCCCTGTAAGGTTGAGCCCCTATACTGAACCTCGTGAATCTCCATATTGCAATCGCGAGGAAAGGATGACCTCCCCCATGAACGTCATTGAAGCTGCCGGACTCTCCAAGTCCTACGGCAAAGACAGCACGCTCGTCGAAGCGCTCAAAAACGTAACGTTCTCCATACCGCAAGGCGAATTCGTCGCCATCGTCGGCGCAAGCGGCTCCGGCAAGAGCACGCTGCTTCATCTGCTCGGCGGTCTCGACCGGCCGACCGGCGGCGCGGTCCGCATCGACGGCGAGGATCTCTACGCCTTGAAGGAGTCGCAGCGCGCGGTATTCCGTCGGCGCAAGATCGGCTTCATTTTCCAATCGTACAACCTCATCCCCGTCCTGAACGTCGAAGAGAACATCACGCTCCCCCTTCTGCTCGACCACAGGCAGCCGGACAAAGCCTATGTCCGCGAACTGATCGACACGCTCGGTCTCGGGGAACGGCGCAAGCATCTGCCCTCCGAACTGTCCGGCGGCCAGCAGCAGCGCGTCGCGATCGGCCGCGCCCTCGCTTACCGTCCGGCCATCGTGCTCGCCGACGAGCCTACCGGCAACCTCGACAGCGCGAACGGGCGCGAGGTGCTTGAGCTGCTGAAGCTCGCCGTGCGCCAGTTCCACCAGACGGTCGTCATCATCTCGCACGACATGAACATCGCGGCCGAAGCCGACCGCGTGCTGCGCATGCAGGACGGACGGCTCGTCAGCGACAGCCGCGGGGGCGTGATCCAATGAACGGCTACGGCGCACTCGCGGGCAAGTACCTGAAGCAGCAGAAAAGACGAACCATCCTCACGATCGTCGGCATCCTGCTGTCCGTCGCGCTCATCAGCGCGCTCGGTACGATGGGCCAGAGCATGAAGGACAATATGGTCAGCCAGACGATCTACGACTACGGCGCCTACGAGATTGCCTACGGCGAAGCGACACCGGCGCTGCTGGAGACGCTTCAACATCATGCGCTCATCAAGAAGGCCGGCGCGATACGCAAAGGCGCGACCACGGAGCTGGCGAAGGGCTACAAGCTCGCGCTCGACGAGGCGACGACCGCCGGCTTCGAGCTGGCGCCGATCCATCTGCTGAAGGGCCGGCTCCCCTCGGCGAAGGGCGAAGCCGTCGTCGAGGAATGGGCGCTCGCCCAGCTTCCGGGCTCGCCGGGCCTCGGCGGCAAGGCCGAACTCACGAAGCCCGACGGCACGAAGCAGACCTATACTCTCGTGGGGGTGCTGAACAACCAGCGGCTCAATATGACCTACGGCACAGGCGCTGCCTACGCCTGGATGGACGATGCGGGCGCGATGGCCGACGTGCCCGGCACGAACCTGTCCGTCGCCGCGGTTTTCAAACGGGGCGTTAACATCAGCTCGCACTTGTCGGAATTCCAGAAGTTGAACCCGAAGACGTTCGGGACGAACAAGCAGTTGCTTGCCCTGAAGGGGGAGACTGCGGACAGAAGTCTGAACCTGACGCTCATCGTCATTTTTGGCGTGCTCATCGGCCTCGTCGTCCTGTCGACCATCGCAGTCATCTACAATGCCTTTAACATCGCAGTGCTTGAGCGCATGCGGCACTTCGGGCTGCTCCGCACGATCGGCGCGACGCCGGCGCAGCTGCGCGGCATCGTATTCCGCGAGGCGGGACTGCTCGCGCTGTACGGCATCCCGGCCGGTCTCGTCATCGGCTACGGCGGTCTGTGGCTTGTGCTCGAGGCGATGTCCGCGGCAGGCTTCAACATCCTCACCTTCGAAGGCTTCAAGCTGACGCTGCACGCCTGGATCATCGTCGGCAGCGCGATCGTCGGCCTGCTGGCCGTACTGCTCGCCGCCTGGCTGCCCGCGCGCAAGGCGAGCCGCGTATCGCCGGTCGACGCCGTGAGAGGCACGGGCAATATCGTGCGAGAGACGTACAGGCGCGTCAGGTTCCCGTCTCTCCTCCGCCTGCTTGGCATCGAAGGCGACATGGCGTCCAAGAATATCCGGCGCAACCGCTCCAAGTTTCGCATCACGGCCTTTTCGATCGTCGTCAGCATCACGCTGTTTATCGTGTTCCACTACTTCGCGCAGGAAGCGTTCAAGATGGCCGTGGACGATTCCCGGGACGACCAGGTGGCCTTCCAGCTGCTGTCCTCCTTCACGCAGCCATCGGAGAGCAATCAAGCCGGAGGTTCGGCGCCGGACTCGACGGATGCGTTCGACGCAAAGACGGTCGCAACCATCGCAGCACTCCCCGGCGTGGAGCATGTCTACGGGCGCTACAATATGCCGGACGCGCAAGTGTATCTGCCGAGCGCTAGGGTGAATCCGGCATTCCTCTCGAAAATGGGAGAGGACGTGTTCGCCAAGTCGACGCTCGGCGGCGAAGAGATCCGGCTTGTGCCCGCGTTTACGTCGCTGTACGACGTCGAGCGGCTGAAGCAGGCCGAACCGTACCTGATCGCCGGGACGGCGGATCCGGCGAAGCTGTCGGAGACGAACAGCGTGCTCATCGTACAGAAGGTGAAGCCATACGTTGAGGCGGACAAAAAGAAGTACTATTTGGAGCTCGCGGACTTGAAGGTCGGAGATACGATCTCCGTGAACTTCGGTACGCAAGAGCAACCGATCATGCGGAAGGTCCGCGTCGGCGGCATCCTGAGCCAGGCGCCGTTCAGCCCGACGCTTCTCGGCAACCTGCTGTACGTGATCGGTACGAAGGAAACGTATGCCGGACTGTTGAAGGGTGTTCCTGCTGCGATAGCGCCGTACAGCACGGCGCTGCGGGGGCTCGACATCGCGCTGGCAGATGGGGCAGATGGCGCGCCGGTGAAGCAGGCGCTGCAGGCGATGGCCGACAAGGACCCGTCGATTCGTCTCATCGACTTCGTGGAGGAGCAGCGGCAGACGCGCCAGTTCAACCTCCAGATGAAAATTTTCATCTATGGCTTCCTCGGCGTCATCGCCCTGATCGGCAGCTTAAACATCATCAACACGGTGCAGACGATCCTCATGCTGCGCCGCCGGGAGTTCGGCCTGCTGCAGGCCGTCGGCATGACCATGGGCCAGCTGCGGCGCATGGCGACGCTCGAAGGCGTCTGGTTCGGCGTCATCGGCGCGTTCTGGGGCTTGCTGCTGGGCATCGGCATCAGTTACTTGCTGTACAGCCAGCTGAACAATATGGAAGGCTTGGCGTTCTCCTTCCCGGTGTCGGGTGCGATCATCTCCTGCGTCTTCGCGCTCGGCGTCGGTATACTGTCCGTGCAAGGCCCGCTGCGCAAAATCGCGAAGGCGAGCGTGGTGGAGGAGCTGCGCGAAGAGGCATAGGATAGTGGATAGGAATATGGAAAGCCCCCGGTCGCGAGCCTGCTCGCGGGTCGGGGGCTTTGTGTCGGGTGCGTCAGGTTGAGAGGGTGGATAGACGTTAACGGTGGGTTGGTGGTCTGGTGGGGGGATCGTTTGGTTGTCGGTCGGTCTGGTAGACTCGGCGCCCACATTAGTTGCTAATATGCATCTAAATTGCCGGGATTTCGTGATTTTGAGTAAATAGTTACTGAAATACAACTAATTCGTTCCAATTCAAACGAATCGGGCTCGTTACGAATAATTAATTGCATTTTGGCACTTATTCACGGAGAAATCGTGGAACTCAGGGAAAATAGTTGCACTTTAGCAACTATTCCAACGGGAAGCGAGGGTCTAGCCTTGCGGCACGGATATATTGGCCGTGAAATTTGACAGCCGACTCACACCGACGCTCTCCGCGGGAGGCCGCTACCTCCCATGCGCCGACGCACTTTCCGAGGGATGCCGCTGCCCCGCTTTACCCCGGCGCCGGTCCCGTCGTGCCGCGCACGATGAGCTCCGTCGGCGCGATGACGGCCGGCGGCGGGCTGTCCGGCTCTGTGATCAGCCGGTCGAGCAGCTCGATCGCGCGGCGGCCGAGCGCCGGCATGTCCTGCCGCACCGTCGTCAGCGGCGGATGCACGACCCGGGCCTCGTCGATATCGTCGAATCCGACGACGGACAGCTCGGCCGGCACCGCGACGCCTGCCTCGCGTGCCGCCCGCATGGCGCCGATGGCTGCCTTGTCCGAGCCGCAGACGACGGCGGTCGGCCGCTCGCCCAGCGCCAGAAGCTCCCGCATCGCGCGATACCCGGTCTCCTCGGTGAAGTCGCCGGTCACGATATAATCCTCGCGCAGCGGCAGGCCCGCGGCGGCCATTTCCTCGCGATAGCCCGAAAGCCGCCGGTCGCCGACATAAGAGCCCGGCAATCCGGCGATGCATGCGATTCTGCGATGTCCCAACTCGCGCAGATACCGGATCGTCCCTCGCACCGCTTCTTTGTTGTCCGAGGAGACGTAGCCCGCCCTTTTCCCGGTGAGGTTAAGATCGATGAACAAGGTCGGGATACCAGAATCGACCAGCTTGTCCGCGTCGAGCTCTCCCAGCTGGAAGCCGAAGGCGAGCACGCCCTCGACATTGCGGCTCCGGCAGTGCTGCACGAAGTTGTATTCGGGATGCGCGGACAGCTGCGCCAGGTAGATCAGATCGTAGCCCCGCTCCTTGAGCGCCTCGTCGATGCCGCCGAGCAGATGCACGAAGAAGGGATTGGACAATCCCGTCGTGAGCAGGATGCCGAGCGTCATCGAGCGCCGGCCCACGAGCGAGCGGGCGGCTTCGTTCGGACGGAACTGCATCTCGGACACGAGCGCGAGCACTTTTTCCCTCGTAGCCCGGCTGACCGTCGAATAGTTGTTGAGTACCTTGGACACCGTAGCGACCGACACGCCGGCCGCCTTCGCGATATCGCGTATTGTAGCTGTCATGATGGAATCCCGCCTTGCCCAGCCTTCGCGCCGGGCGTCATCTTTGTCCCTACCATATCGCGTACCGGCCGTTTTGGCAATCGGAATGCCGTTCGATCGCATACGCATTGAGGTAGAATTTCGTTTTGGCTCTCGCCGGGGAGTGTGCTATAATGAATTTTGCTGTGGCCCCGTAGCTCAGTGGATAGAGCACACGTTTCCTAAACGTGGTGTCGGATGTTCGAGTCATCTCGGGGCCGCCATTTGGTAAAAACGCCGAAGAACCGCACAATCGTGCGGTTCTTTTTTTGTAGACCGCCTCCTCGGCCAAGGAATATGATCCAGATATAGGCGCTAAAAGGAGACTTTGCATGTACGGACAGCGGATCGGCAGCGGCCGAACGGCCGAGATTTTCGAGTACGGCGACGGACGCGTACTGAAACTCTATTACGCGGGCATGCCGGAAGAGCAGGTAGAGGCGGAATATCGGATCGGCAGGTTCGTCTGCCAGTCGGGCGTGTGCTCGCCGATGCCCTTCGAGCGCGTACGATACGACGATCGTCATGGCATCGTATTTGCAAGGATCGACGGCGTCACGATGCTGGCTTCGCTCACGCGGCAGCCGGGCGCACCGACCGCGGAGGCCGAACGGATGGCGAGGCTGCATAGCTGCATTCATGGCCTGTCCATCCCAGATCTGCCGAGTCAAAAAGCGCATCTGGCGGAGCGAATCAGGCACGCTCCCCTGTTGGCCGACGAAGAAAAGGATCGGATCGCGCTGTACTTGCGAGATCTCCCCGATGGAGATCGGCTGTGTCACGGCGACTATCATCCGGACAACATCATGCTAGGCGAAAAGGAATGGATCATCGACTGGATGACGGGAATGAGCGGCCATCCGGCGGGCGATGTCGCCCGCACCGCGCTGCTGCTTCAATTCGGCACCGTTCCTGACGAAGCGCCGGGCGAAGTGGCCGAGTGGCTGGCCGCCATGCGGATCCAGCTGCTTGAAGCCTACTTGCAGGCGTATACCGGTTACGCCGGCACGACTTCGCAAGACATCCGGCGCTGGATGCTCCCCGTCGCGGCGGCCCGGCTGTGCGAATGGATCCCCGAAGCGGAAAAAGAAGCGCTGGCGGCATTCATCCGGGTACGCATCCGCGAAGACGGCGGTGAACAAATATGAGCGCACGACAATGGCGTATCGGGGCAGGGATAGCGGTCGCTTTTCCCCTCCTTTTGCATCTAACACTGCAGGTGATCCAGTACGCGCTTAATCGCGAGACTGCTGACGATTTTCAATACCATGACAGCTACATGCTTGCAGTGCATGTCGGCTGGAGCGGTTATGTCGGTCTGGGGCTTGGAGCGTTTCTCTTCTATGGCCTCGCGGTTCTGATCTATCGGACGTCGAAGTTCGGAAAGTAACGCACGTCTATATCCATCCATAGAAGGGAAGCACTCTCTATGCCGAAGTTACTGAAGGTCGTACTCGCGTTGTCGGCGATGCTGGTCTTGCTTGCGCAGCCCCTGTACGCCGCGGAGAAATCCGTGAATCAAGGTCACGATCGAGCGGATAAACTGGTCGAGAACAATCACGTCGGGAACGAGTGGTATACTGAAGCATCCGTGAACGGCAAAGCGGTCTCGGAAGGCTCAGCCGTCACGCTGACGCCCAAGCCCTCGGATACGATTCAGCTCAAGGCCTACGCGGAGGAGCAGGACAAGATACCGGACAAAGCCACGGCAACCGCGATCGTAAAGGCATCAGCAGTCACGAAAACGACGACCAAGGCGTTAACCGTAACCGTCGTCGAAAACAGAGGCAGATATTCCGGCAACACGGCGACGTGGTCGTTCACTTATGAGCTGCAAAAGGCTTCGTAGCCGTAAATAAAGGGGCGCCCAATGACTTCGACTACCCTGCTCTACTTTGTTCGTCACGCCGAGTCTCTCTACGTTCCCGGCGATGAGCGTTCGCGAGGACTGACCGAGCGCGGCCAAGCCGATGCGCTTCGGGTCCGCCGGACGCTTCATGACATCTGCTTCGATGCCGCCGTCTCGAGCCCTTACGAGCGGGCGATGCAAACGATTCGGCCGACGGCCGGAGACCGTCCTATTCGTATCTATGAGGATCTGCGGGAAAGAACGATCGGCGAGTTCGGCGATACGACGAGCTTTGCGGAAGCGAAGTGCGCCGTTTATCAGGACTTCGACTTTTCATTTCCCGGTGGAGAATCCTCCCGTTCGGCGCAGCAGAGAGCGGCGAGCGTCATCTTGACGCTGCTCCGCGCCCATGAAGGTGAGACCGTCCTGATCGGCACGCATGGAGACATTATGACGCTCATCTTCAACCGCTTCGATGCCGCTGTCGGTTATGAATTCTGGCGGTCCCTGGCGATGCCCGATATTTACAAGCTCGAATTCTACGGCGAACAGCTGGCCCGCATGAACCGGATCGACCTCGCGCCCGCTTAACGCTTACCGCCCGATGGAGCTCCCCGGGCAGTTCAGCGCTTTTCGAAGATACATCCGCTCCACTAGCTCGAACACCAATTGGCCCATCGAGATGGATAGCCCCAGGGCGAGTCCGTTCAGGGTCCTCTCCCAACCTTCCAGCAAGCCAAAAAATAGTCCCAGAGCAATTGGCATCAACGTAATCTCCAGGACAAACCTTCTGCTCCACAACGGACTCGCCGTTTTGCGCACGCCGTACCCTTCGATACGCACATCCCGGTGATAGCGGACCGTCGAATAAACCAGGATCACGATCGCCGGGACCGCCAGATATATCTCGCGTGCGAACCCGTAGAGCCCGGCCACAATCGGCCCTCCGAATAGCGCCACAAACAGAACGCTTAATAGGAAATAGTCGGAGTGTCTCATCATTCGTCCGCCCACTCGACGCTTTGCAGCAGCCGCTGCTTCATGAGCTGAAGGATGAAGTCCACGTAATAATCCTTCCGGACGATAATCTTATATTCGCGGCCCGGATAGTGGTAAAAAAGCACGTCCGTGTACACACGATTCTCATCGAATTCCTGCTGAACACGCTTCATCCCCGCCTGGTAGAACGGCTCGTCGGTGACAAGGACGATTCGGAATTCCACATCGTTCTCGTTCGCGGACTCGCTGAGTTTCAGGACGTTTTCATCGAACCGGTATCGCAACATGCCGATTCCCCCTCGTTCAGATTAAATACCGCACATAGACGTACACGCTCGAGATCGCGATGGACAGCAGCATCAGCGGAAAGCCGATCTTGAGGTATTGGACGAATCGGATCGGATATCCTTCTTTGCCCGACATGCCGGCGACGATCAGATTCGCGCTCGCGCCGATGAGCGATCCGTTGCCGCCGAGGCATGCGCCAAGCGCCAGGCTCCACCAGAGTGGCTCGAGATTGCTGACGCCCATGCTGCCCATCTCCTGAATCATCGGAATCATCGTGGCTACGAACGGGATATTGTCGAGGAACGCGGATGCGATGGCGCTCAGCCACAGGATGAGCAGCGAGGTCGCGACCAGGTCGCCGCCCGTCAGGTCGATCGCGCGCTTCGCCAGCTCGGCGATGACGCCCGTCTCGATCAGGCCGGACACGAGCACGAACAGGCCGACGAAGAAGAAGATGGTCATCCATTCGACCTTCGTGAACGCCTGCTCCATTGTATGCTCGCCGGTGAGCAGCAGCAGGACGAAGGCGCCGGCCAGGGCGACCGTGGCCGATTCGAGTTGGAACAGCTGATGGGTGAAAAAGCCGATCAGCGTCAAACCAAGCACAATCAAGCATTTGCGCAGCAGCTTCGGATCGGAGATAAGCTCCTTTTCGTTCATCTCCATGACGCTGCGCTTCAGTTCGTCGGTCGTCTGGATCTTTTTGCGGAACATCCAAATAAATAGCGGCACATACACGGCCATGACGATGAAGGCGACCGGCGCCAGATTGTCGATGAACGCCATGAAGGTCAACTCCTTGACGGCACTGCCGATCATGATGTTCGGCGGGTCGCCGATCAGGGTCGCCGTTCCCCCGACATTCGAGGCGATGATCTGCGTCACCAGGAAAGGCACCGGATTGACCCGCAGCTGCCGCGTAATGCTGAACGTCACGGGGACCATCAGCAGCACCGTCGTCACATTGTCCAGAAAGGCGGACCCGACCGCGGTAATGAGCGACAGCAGAACGAGAATGCGTACCGGTTCGCCTTTCGCCTTTTTCGCTGCCAGAACCGCGATATACTTGAATACCCCGGTCTCGGCCGTCGTGCTCACGATGATCATCATGCCGATCAACAATCCCAGCGTATTGAAGTCGATATGGTGGACCGCCGTCTCCTGATCGACGATGCCAAGGACGACCATCAACAATCCGCCGATCATGGCGACGATCGTCCGGTGGATCTTCTCCGAGATAATAAGCGCATAAATGACTAGAAAGATGCCGACTGCCCAGATGGCTTGTTGTTCCATGCGAACCTCCCATGAATTTATTGGAAATATCATGTCCGGAATCGTTGGGAGTATGCCCGGCATCCATTCGAGAGGGCCAAAAATGCAAAGAGAAGCCCACCAAATGGCAGGCTCCTCCGGCAATTCCCGATATGCTGTTGCTTTTTATCTTAAACGAAGGAGCGGCGGTTGTAAACCCGGACGGCGGTAAGCGCGATCTTCCTATGCAGCTATCCCGCGATGTGATAGACTCATCTTTGTATAAAAAGGAAAAATATAACGATTTATTTCAAAAGGCAGGTCATCATGCAAACGATCAATTCCGTGGATTCCGAGAAATTAGAGTTGAAAAAACGGGCGAATCTGTTCAGAGGCATCGAGGCCGTAGGCGGCTGGATCACGATCACGGACAAGCACGTCGTTTTCGAATCGCACCAGCTTAATATACAGGCAGGCTCCGAATGGATTCCGCTCGTAGATATCGTATCGGCCGGGAAAAGGAACACGATGTTCATCGTGCCGAACGGTATGAAGATCACTGTGCGATCGGGGAAGACCTACAAGTTCGTCGTGTGGGGGAGAGACGAGCTGCTGTCGTGCATCTATGAGCTGCAGCCGTCGGCCCGGCCATGAAGCTGCTGTTCGTCTGCAGCCGCAACAAGTGGCGAAGCCTCTGCTTCGATCATTGCGCCGACGGCACGATCAGTCCCTTGCGGATCACATTGGCCGACACCGGCGCGCGGCCGATCTCTCTGGCCCATACGGACAGCTGGCCGATATGGTGAATCTCGTGCGCGATGACGTGACGCATGATTTCTCCCCAGGCGTGCACCTCCGATGTACCGTCCGGGCGTACGTTGTGAAGCGGCCGCGTCTCCATGGACGGATCCCAAGCTGCCACGAACGCCTCGACGTCGGGCCGAAATTGCCGGTCCAGCGCCTTGACTTGCTCAAGCGTGCCATATTTTTCGAATGGATCCTCGAAGTCCGGTTTTCCCTGCAGCAATTGGAGCCAGCTATATTCGACATCCGCGATATGGAACAAGGTCTTCAGGATGCCGCCGACGCCGCCCATGCGCGTCTTCAGCAGTTCTTCCTCCGGCACCTCTTCGCACCATGCGTACCATTGCTCCCGAACGATCCAGTTATAACGGAAAAAAGTTTGCATTGCGAGCCTCCTGTTTGGATAATTGTGGGTTATGCTGTTTACGCGCCTAAATTAAGGATGCGTCTATTCTATCATATTGGATTTGGGGTGCGGTCATGGATGCAAGCGTCATTCAGCAAGCAAGAACGCTGGCGGAGCAAGCGATCCGCCGGGCCGGAGCCGTCGCGCTCGAGCGGTTCGACGATATCGCCGAACTGACCGACAAAGACGAATTCGGGGACGTGGTCACGGAGGTCGACCATCTGGCGGAAGCGATCATTCTGCCGCTTATACAGGCGTCGTTCCCGGATCATGCGATCCACAGCGAGGAAGCGGGCAGCCTTGGCGGAGACAGCGACTGGCTATGGCTGATCGATCCGCTTGACGGCACGAACAACTTTGCCATCGGCCTGCCGGTCTTTACGACGTCGATCACGCTCATGTACAAGCGGGAGCCCGTGCTCGGGGTCGTCTACGAGCCGCTCACCGACCGGCTGTTCGTCTCCGCCGCCGGCGAAGGCGCCACGGTCAACGGCAGACCGATGCAGGTCAGGCCATCCGCGAAGCTCGCAAAGGCCAATATCGGCTGGATCCAAGGCCACGCCGTCCGCAACGAACCGCATGCGGTGCGGCTGCGCCATCACTTGGATTTAAGCTTTAAGCGCATGATGCGGCTATGGGCGCCGACGCTGCAGTGGTGCATGCTCGCCAAGGGGGACATCGACGGCATCGTCCTGTACAATTCCGAGGGCGACGATCTGTATTCGGGCATCTTGATGGTAAAGGAAGCCGGTGGCGTCGTGGTCGATTATGAAGGGCGGCCTTTCACGGGCATGCGCGAAGAACCGTACCTCGTCGCCTGTCATCCCGACAACGTGGAAGAGCTGCTGCGGACGGTTCGAGCGGGACTCGCCGATTAGGAGGAAAGGTTATGAACGCTGAAAAGCTGCCCGGCGACCTTCTGAAACGTCTCGGCCCCGCCGTCTGGCATCCCATCGAGATCGGACAATCCGGCGCGCGGACGTATCGGCTGGAAGCCGGCGACGGCACGAGCACGTACCTGAAAGTCAGGGATGCCGGAGGGCCGGACACGCTTCGCGAGGAAGCGGAGCGTCTCGCCTGGCTGAAGGACAAGCTGCCCGTGCCGGGACTGCTGGATTATCGTCAGCTGCCGGATCGCGAGATATTATGGATGTCGGCAATGCCCGGCATTCACGCCGCCGACGACCGTTGGACCGACCGGCTGCCCGAGATGGTTCGTGCGTTGGCCCAGGGCTTGCGCCGAATCCATGCCTTGAATATCGAGGATTGCCCGTTCGATCGGCGCGTCGCCGCATGCGTACAGGAAGCCGGACGCCGCTTGTCCGAAGGACAGGTGGATCAGGACGATTTCGATGCGGATCGCGAAGGCTGCAGCGCGGAAGAGCTCTACGCGAAGCTCATGGCGACAGTCCCCCAGGAGGAAGATCTCGTCTTTACGCACGGCGACTACTGCCTGCCCAACATCGTGCTCGACGAGGCGCTGAACGCCGGGTTCATCGACTGGGGAAGGGCTGGGGTCGCCGACCGTTATCAGGACATCGCGCTCGCCGTCCGGAGCTTAAGCAGCAACTTCGGCCCGGAATGGACCGAGGTTTTTCTCGCAGCCTACGGCCTTGAGCGGCCGGATCGGGCTAAGCTCGAATTTTACCGGTTGCTGGACGAGTTTTTCTAAGAGAAGCTGTCGGACTATCGCGTCGAACCGGCTCATATATACCCGGCTAAGGCTGGCGCCGCCCAACATGGCAGCCGGGTATCGCGCCGAACGCCTATCCCCCAGGTCCAGTGAGGAGAATCTAATCGCAAGATGGCGAAAGGCCTGCGGCAGCTGCCGCAGGCTTCTTATTATTGCAGCTTCGGCCGATACGGCTGCAAATCCGTGCTGCAATCCGAGCATCCTAGCTATATGCCTGTCTATCGCACGATTCGCGAAGCGCATGCCGAGGTACGCATATAAAAAGGAGGAGAACGCCCATGCGCTTGCATACGGCCGGTTTCAACATCGCAAAATCCGCCGCTCTTCTTGCGTTCACGCTCCTACTCGTGTTCACAGGCTCCACGTCTTTCGCGACAGCGGCCGGTTTTTCCGCATCCTGGCCCTATAAAGCCAACGTACTGCAAGCCGGTCAGGTCGTCGTCGTCGAGACGAAGTCGGTCCGCGCGCAGACCGGCGTGCTATCGCTGCGCGAGAAGCGAAGCGACGGCCGATGGGCCGCGGTCCTCTCGGGCATCCCCGTGACGCTCGGCAAGAACGGCATCGGCAAAACCAAGGAAGGCGACGGACGCACGCCCTCTGGCGTCTACCCGCTGGGCAGCGCCTTCGGCACGGCGGACAAGCCTGATGGCCTGAAGCTCTCCTACAAGCAAACCACCAAGCAGGACTATTGGATCGACGATCCCGCTTCGAGCGATTATAACCGCCCAGCGACGTATGCCGGCAATCCGGATCGCAGATGGCATTCCTACGAGCGCCTCTACCAGCCGCTGTATAAATATGCGATGGTCGTCCGTTACAATGAGGACCCGGTCGTGCCGGGAAAAGGAAGCGCCATTTTCCTGCATCTGTGGCGGGGGCCGGACAAGCCGACTGCCGGGTGCATCGCCATGTCCGAGCGGAATCTGCTACGGCTTATGACCGAGCTCGATCCCGAACGGTCCCCCGCAATCGCGATCGGCCTGGCCGGTTGAGGTCAGGAAGCGAAGACGGTCACGAGGATTACGATGGCGATAGGCACGAGCAATATGCCCGCAAATATCGCGATGCCGAGCGGATGGGCGAAGTTGATCGTCCATCCCACGCCGTACCGTTTTTCCACCATAAGCGCAGGATCAGCCTTGTTGTAATAGAACAACCCGCCCCCGCGCCATGCCTCGTCCTCTTGAACATGAGAGCTCCCGCCTGTCTCGTCCAGCCCTTGCTTAGACACGTACCAGACGAAGCCGAACACGGCTATGATGAGCAGCGCGGGAAGCCCGAGCATCGCAGGGCTTAGGTGCTTGGACGGCCAGCCGTACAAGGTGATGGACTGTCCCAGCCCCATTAGCACCACGACGAACAGTGAGATCGCATAGAGGAAAATCGAGTTCACTCTCCGGAACCGCAGCTGGTTTTCGCGCGATTCTTCGGGGCGATCGGGATTCAGCTTCTGGCGTGCTGCGCGGATGCTGGCGTTAATAATAAGAAATAAGACGATGATGCCGAGCTGCACGATATTGAGCGAAAAGACAGCCCCGAAGCCCTTGGGCGAATAAGCGTCGGCTTCTCCGTTTAGGCCGAAGTGGGTCGGCACGGGGTCCGGGATGACGTCCCAGTGAAGGGCCGCCGATGTGGCGCCTGCAGCCACGATCGCCAGATGCAGCAGGAACCAACCGTTGCCGACGAGCCGCTGCCGCTGGCGAAAGAGCAGGTCGATAACGATCTTGGATGGCTTTTCCGCGCTCCAATTCCGATCCCGCTTCAAGCGCAGCGCCTGCAGCCGCCCCGAACGCCAGATCGGGATGAGACCGCCGATCTGCACGATCAGCGCGACCCAGAGCGCAATCTCAGGCTTGCCGCCAGAGAATCCGTCGCCTTTCCACATGCCGATCGCGGCGCCCGCGACCAGGCCAAGCACCCAAGCGATGACCATCGCGCCCTGATGCCTGCCCCGGATTCTTCGAACTTCCGGCAGATTGCGGTCCGGCTCGGGCACGTACAGGCCGAACAGCAAATATTTCGGCGCCAGGAATATCGCTCCGATCAACGATACTGATAGCACGAGATCCAAAATGCCTATAACCAGCCATTCCGTCTGAATCGTATTCATCTCGCATCTTCTCCCTTCATCCGCAGCTGCCTGTATACGGCGGCGCTCTGCTCCGCGAATTCGGCCTCCGTCATACCGCGCACCGCCGCTTCGGCTGCCAGCGTCCTCAGGCCCCTCGCCAGCTTGGCGCGGAACGCGTCGTCGATCCCCGGCATGCCGCCCGGTTGAACGACCACCCCTTGCTTGCGGTGAACCTGCAGGAATCCGTCTTGCTTTAAAATTTGATAAGCCTTGTTCACGGTGTGCAGGTTAATGCCCAGATCGGCGGCCAAGCTGCGGACCGACGGGAGCGGATCGCCCGGCTTCAAATGCCCCGCAGCGATGCCCTCGATCAGCTGATCCACCAGCTGCGTGTATATGGGCACTTCCGATTGAAGATCGATCTCCATCCACATGGCGCATCACCCCTTCTGTTATACATATTATATAACAGATAACAGAGCAGTAACAGCCCTCTTCGCATAAAATTGGCCTAAAATCCCTTCTTTGCTTTTGTGGTGGGCTGTGATATAATTTCTCTTGCCGTTAAAAATCCGGCATCTTCGAGACGTGGCTCAGCTTGGTAGAGCGCTTGCTTCGGGAGCAAGAGGTCGCAGGTTCAAATCCTGTCGTCTCGACCATCCAATATAACCATCCGCAGCCCTAAGGGCTGCGGTTTTTTATTAGCTTCCCGGCAAAATGTCATTGATCCAAGCTTCCCTTTACTAGAACAAGGTTATTCCCTACAGACATAGACCATGACTTGGGATAGCCTTATTTTTATGTAAATCCCGCTTCTCCTCATGCGTGTTAAATGTTCTTGCTTGATGAAGCAAACGGATCGAGAAGAAATTCGTGCTCTCGTTAGAGATCCACTGGGCGAGGAACTTCCTGAGACGGGGGTCATTGAAGAAATGGTTAATTTTATTAAGCGACTTTTCAAACTTTCAAAGCCTTCTCATATCCGTATTTCGATTGAAGAACAGCTGATTAATTTAGCTAAAGTGGGAATCACCTTAAAGGAGAATATAGACATCCGGGACCTATTAAATTCTGAAATCAGAGAATATGAGGAACATCCTTATATTCATCTCTTGATGAGTATGGGGAGGGAACTAGACAGCGTAGAAAGTAGCATGGATCTATACCCGACTAACGACGTATGGTGCTTCGACCGCGAATGCATCCCTACTACCCGATCGTAGATATTCGATTCAGCGGATAGGAGGGCTCAAAATAAGGAAGGCAATCTATGCTTTCATTGCAATCAAAACAGATATCCCGCGCCCTCCCCACCCTACCATTGGCCAATGCTATTTCTATTCTACGCTTCCATCTCCCTTGCCATACATCCGCCCTGTTCATGCATCCCGTTTTCTGAGAAAATCAGTTTAGCTTGTCAGCTGCGAAAGCGAACGTTTTGCGTTACATAACCGCCTTTTACGATCCTACTATTTACGACCATAGAGAGGTATAAAATGAAAAACATGAATTTCCAAGTCAATCTGCAAGGCGTCATTGATCTGCTTTCCAACCACCTGTACTCAGACCCCGGCGTATTCGTTCGCGAGCTGCTCCAGAACTGTGTGGACGCGATCACCGCACGCACGCGCTTGGGGCATGCATTCGAGGGATCTGTGAAGGTCGAGGTGTTCCCCGCCTCGTCCACGCTGTCTTTTTCCGACAACGGCTGCGGCCTTACGGAAGCGGAGATCGAGCAATTCCTGGCGCGTATCGGCAGCTCGACCAAGCGGGAGGATCAGGATGCGGCGGACGATTTCATCGGCCAATTCGGCGTCGGCTTGCTGGCCTGCTTTGTTGTTAGCGCCGAGATCGTGCTCATCACGCGGTCCGCGCTCGATGGGGATCCGCTGGAGTGGCGGGGCAAGCCGGACGGCACCTACACGATCAAGAAGCTGAAGCGGCAAGTGCCCGTAGGCACCACGGTTTATCTCCAGGCAAAGCCGGATTACGAGGAGTTTTTCGAGTACTACCGGGTGTGCGAGCTGCTGGAGAAGTACGGCGCGTATCTGCCTACGCCGATCCTGCTGCGGGAAGACAAGTACGAACGCAGGATCAACGACGCGGTTCAGCCATGGAAGCTGAGCAAGCCGGAAGCGATGGAATATATCGAGCAGTCCACCTTTACCAAGCCCCTGGATATCATCCCGCTGCATTCGGCCATCGGCGGCATCACGGGCATCGCACATGTACTTCCTTATGCGGTCAGTCTGCAGGACGAGAAAAAGCATCGGGTTTATTTAAAAAACATGCTGCTGTCGGACAAAATGAGCAATATCCTGCCCGCGTGGGCGTTTTTCGTGAATGGCATCATCAATACGGAGAACCTGCGGCCCACGGCTTCCCGCGAAGCCTTTCAGGAGAACGACCTGTTTTTCGCCGTCCGGGACGAGCTTGGCGCGTGCATCAAGCAGTATCTGATCGAGCTAAGCGAGCGCGATCCCGAGCTGTTCCAGCGTATCGTCCTCATCCACCGCGCTTCGATCAAGACGATGGCTGTCGAGGACGAGGAGCTGTACGCGCTTTTTATCCGGCATCTGACCTTCGAGACTTCTTATGGCGACATGAAGATGGCGCAAATTCTGGAGGAGCGGACGACCCTCGCAGTCGCTGCCTCGGTGGACGAGTTCCGCCAAGTGTCCCGCGTAGCCAAAGCGCAGGAGCTGATGGTCGTCAACGGCGGTTACGTGCACGACATGGATCTGATCCGTCGACTGCCCGCGGTGGCGGGGAACGTCACTGTCAGCGTTCTCGACAGCCTCACCTTCGCCGAACGGTTCGAGCAGCTGGACGCCGAGGACAAGCGCGCCGCACAGCCTTTGCTGGAGCATAGCGACCGACTCCTCGAACGCTTCAACTGCCGTTCTCTCTTCCGATGGTTCGAGCCTGCCGACATCCCGGTGCTCTACAATACGAATCAGGAGGCCAACTTCTTCAGGCTGGTCGAGGAGAGCGAGAAGGAAGCGAATCCGCTCTTCGGCGAAGTCGTGCAGGTGGTCAAGAACGATATGTACGAGCAGCCTTACGCGAGGCTCTGCTACAACTACAACAATCCGATGATTCGCAAAGCGGCACAGACGCGCGATCCGGCGCTGCGGAAGGCGAGCATCGAGCTTTTCTACACGCAGGCCCTGCTGCTGGGCAATCATCCGATGAGTGCGGACGAGCTGAGGATGATGAACGACTCCCTGCTGCAATTCATGAACAAGGGCCTCGACGGGGAGGTGGAGGCGAACCGATGAAAAATCGATACGACGAGCTGAGGCGGGCGACCTGGAGTCTGCCGGACGGCAAGCAGAAGCTGGCGGTCATGGAGGAAATGATCCTCATCGCGGACCGGTACATGACCGAAGAAGATGCGTACGATATCCGGATGGACTACCTATCCGCGGCGATCGAGGCCGGCTGCCCGGAAAAGATGCTCGTCGTCTTTTCCTGGTGCGTCTCCAAGTTTGAAAAAAATCCCGGCACCTACGCGCATCATATGCTGATCTGGTGTTACAAATGGGTGCTGAACGAGCTCTGGCAGATGCCGGAATTCAGCCTGACGCAGATCGAGCGGATCTATGCGGACTTTAAGGAAAAGTGTCTGCAGTTCGGCTACAGTCTGCGTCCCTATTACCAGCAAAAGATTAACTTGCTGTTGTCGCAAGGCCTCCAGGCGGAGGCCGCAGCTTATTATAAGAAATGGCGCGCCGCGCCGCGAGATTCGCTGGCGGACTGCAAGGCTTGCGAACAGAACCTGTTCGGCAAGTATCACTTCCAGGTCGGCTACCCTAAAAAAGGGCTGCAGGCGCTGAAGCCGATTCTTGATGGCCGAATGCGGTGCAGGTCCATTCCGCAAAATACGTATGCGCAGATCATTCTGCCGCTCCTGAAGGTCAAAGATTACGAGCAGGCGATTGCTGCCGCAAAGAAGTCCATTCACCTGTTGGACGGGCCGATGTATTTGGAAGAGTTCGGTCTGTTCCTGGCCTTCTACACAGTGACGGACCTGGCCAAGGCGGAGAAGCTGTACAATCGTACGGTGCATCTCGCCCTGGAGAGCAAGAACGGCTGGATCCGGCTTCACTATTGGATGGCCGTCCGACAGTTCCTGCGGGAGTGGCACCGGAAACGTCGCAGAAAAAAGCTGGCCGCGGCCGACGTCGTGACGCTCGATTGGCTGGACGGCGAGATCGCCTCGTTAACCGCAGCCTTCAATCGCAGAAACGGTAACGATTATGTGAGCCATATCGTCGCGGAAAACGACAAGACGGCGGGTAAGCTGCTCCGTGAATATGCGGCGGCGCAATAAAGCTGGTATAGAAAAAGCGGCCTCGGGGGCCGCTTTTTTGTGAGCCGGGTCATTGGTTTTTCTGTAACGCAAGAATCTCTTGCTCAGATAACCCGGTTGCTTGGACAATGATCGAGATATCCATGTTCAACCGCAGCATGTTCTTGGCGGCTTCCTTGATGCTTGCCTCCCTGCCCTCTTTCATACCTGCCTTCATGCCTTCCTCCAAACCTGCCTTCATTCCTGCTTCCTTAGCGCCCTCAATCGACGCTTGATCATGCAGATACTTCTGGCGAGCTTCATATAAAAGGCGGGCCTCCGAATCTGGTTTGTTCATCTTCAGCACCTCTTATTTCAACGCAAGAATCTCCTGCTCAGACAATCCCGTCGCTTGAGCGATGATCGAGATATCTACATTTAACCGCAGCATGTTCTTAGCGACTTCCTTGATGCCCGCCTGCTTCGCTCCTTCAAGCATCGACGCCTCATCATGCAGATACTTCTGGCGAGCTTCGTACAAACGGCGGGCCTCCGAGTCTTGACTCAAGTATTGCAGCGTGTCCATCGCTTTTTCCAAGCCTGGTTCATTCATCTTCAGCACCTCCCAGTAGGTCGTATCCACGCCTTTCAGAAAAAGCAGCCAGTTTTCCAAGCCGCCTTGCGTCGGTATTACATCCTCCAGCTTGGTCAATTCGAGAAAATGTACTTCGATATCGTCGCTAAGCGTGATCAATGTCCGGTCTTCGCGAAGATGGAACACATTATGATACTCGCCGTTCGGCAAAAAGGCATAGTTCAAAATATTGATGGTGACGCACTTCTTCAGCGCTTGATATCTCTCGCCTTCCTGAAGCTGGCCGCCATAACGCTTGCTCCAATAGAACAACGTCCGCTTTTCAATATCGTATTTGTTGAAGAGCTGCATTTCAATGTCAATCAGCTTGCCCTCCGCCGTCTTGGCGTAAACGTCGAAGATGGATTGCTTGTCGAGCGGGTCGTCCTTGTCGGTGTACGGGTTCATCAGGATAATCTCGGTCAATGGCGGCTCCCCGGCTTTGTTGAATATTTGGTTGAGAAAAGCCAACAGCACATCCTTGTTATTCTCGCTGCCGAAAATACGCTTGAATACAAAATCCACCCTTGGATCAAGCAATTCCATTCCGACCCACTCCAACTCGGTTTGATAGTCTCATTATAGCAAAATTTCCGGCGGTTTCTTCGCTAATGACGGCAATTAACCCGAGCCCCTCACCAAGCGGGCAAAGCGTTCAAACAACAAGAAACCGCCAGGGAAGCTCGCCCTGACGGTCCTTCGTTTCGCATACAGTGTAGCGCTATCCTGCAAATATGCATCATCCGGAGCTAGTTTGGCGGAGTCTTGAGATCTATCGTGAAAATTGCACACTAGCTCACACGTCGTAATTCACCACATAATGCTGCAGCGCCGTATTATAGTAGCCCTCGCTGTACTCGACCACGGCGCCCGCCTCGTCATAGGCGTAGCGCAGCCGCTTGAGCAGCGGCGCGCCCTCCGCAAGGTTCAGCTGCTCGGCGATGCCGGCAGGCGCAGCCGATACTGCGAACGCGTCCCGGAACCGCGTCAGCACAACGTCGTTCTCCTCGAGGAAGCCGTAAAGCGACTGCTCCGCCAATACCGACAGGTCGGCCTTCTCAAGCTTCGCTGGCACGTAGTGTGTGTAGTGGATATACGGCGCCCCATCCAGCAGATAGAGCCGCTCGACCTTCACGCTCTCGCCGCCGAACAATCGGTGCAGCTCCGAACCTGGCTCGTGCCGGACGAATGCGGTGCCGAGCAGCTTTTTTTGCATCGCATGGCCTTCTTCGACCAGCAGCTCGGTGAAGCTCTTCCACGTGGAGCGCTTGGTCGTGGACGTATTGCGGATGACCTTCGTCCCTCTGCCGCTGCTCGTCTCCAGATAGCCTTCCTGGACGAGCTCTTTGATGGCACCGCGGATCGTAATCTTGCTCACGCCGAACTCCTCCTCGAGCCGGGGCTCGGGAGGAATGTTGGTCTCGAGCGGATACTGGCCGTGCAGAATCCGGTCTTTCAGTATATTTTTGATCTGTACATACAAAGGCCGCTTGTTGCGGGACAAATTCACGGTGTCGATCTCTACCTTTCTACGTCGCCTGCCGCCTCTGTCATGGCACGGACGATGTCCGCCTCCGACGACATCGGCGTATCGCCTTGCACCGTATGCGCGAGCATGGCCGCGGCGGCGGCGAATTCAACCGTCCGGTCGGACGCCATGCCGGTCAGCTCTCCGTGCACGATGCCGCTTGTAAAGGCGTCTCCTGCCCCAATTCTATCATAGACGACGAACGTCAGCGTCTTGGAAAACGAGAAGGCCCGGTTTTTATATAAGAAACCTTGCAGCGTATGCGTACCGTCGCCAATGACGGAGCGATGGGTGCCGGCGACCGCTGAAAGACCGTAGGTGTCGGCAACGACCGGGATGAGCTCGACCAGTTGGTCGAGGCGAACCGTCTTGTCCGTCTGCAAGCCAAGGATGTGGATCGCGTCCTTCTCGTTCATCAACACCAAGTCCGCGAGGCCCAGCATCTCGACATAGTGAGGCTTCGCCTTTGCGTAGCCGTCCTCTCCCCAGAGCGACGGGCGGTAGTTGCAGTCGAAAACGACGCGGCCGCCCTTGCGCTTAACCGCCCGAGCCAGCTCGGCCATGTGGCCGCGTACCGTATCGTTCATGGCAAGCGCGATGCCGCAGAAATGGACGGCGTCCAGCCCTTCAGCGATCGCATCCCAATCGTACGCGCCGGCAGGTGCCGTGTTGAAGCTGCTCTCCAGCCGGTTCGTATAGGTGACGCGGCTCGACCTGACGCCGAAGCCGTTCTCGAGGAAGTACAGTCCGATGTACTTCCCGTCCCGACGGACGAAGTCCTGCGCGATCCCGAGCTTGCGAAGATGGGCGGCCGCGGCGTCGCCAAGCGGGTTCGCGGGCAGCGTCGTGATCAGATACCCGGCATGCCCAAGCCGCGCGAGCGCCGAGACCACGTTGACGCCGGTGCCGGAAAAGGAGTACTTCAGCGTGTCGGCCTGCGCCAGCAACTCGTAGCCCGGTACTTGCAGGCGCATCATTACTTCGCCGAAGGCGGCGATTTTTTTGGCGGGATCAGCCATGCGCGTCGACCAGCTTCTTTGTCGTCTCCAGCAGACGGCGTACGTCGTCGACCTTCGTCTTGCCCGTCGCCTTGTCGACGATGGACGAATACACGTGCGGGATGACTTGCGGCACGCCCGCTTCCAGCGCCATGCGCAAGATCGGCTCGAAGTTGTCCAGGTCGATGCCGCCCGTCGGCTCAAGCGCGAAGCCCTCCGCAGCGCAGGCTTCAACGACGGCCTTATACTCATCTTCGCGGCTTAGGCCGTTCATCGGAAAATACTTCAGCGCGTTGCCGCCCATGTCCCGTACGAGCGCGATCGCCGCGCGAACCGGCACGATCGCATGCTCGCCGGCTGCGCTCGCCGGTCCGGTGGAGATGTTGACATAACCCGGCCGGCCCGTAGGAGACACGAGGCTGTTGATCCAGCTGTCTTGACCGCCCAGATTGGCGCGCGTAGCGCCCACGGCCGGGAACACCTGATTGATATGGCTGCCCGGATAATGCTTCGCGATCTCCGCGACAACGGCGGCCTGCCGGTTGTCTCCGGCGCCGAGACCGATCGATACGGCTTCGTCGATCGCTCTTCCGTATTCCTTCATGGCCTCTACCGCGGACGGCACGTCCGGATAATCCTTGGACAGCACGCCTACCAGCACGTGCCCTTCCGCCGCCTCGAACACTTCCTTCGCGTTCTCCACGCTATTGGCCAGCACATTCAACGCCGCGCGGCCCTTGTACCATCTATTCGTCAGACTTGCCATCTCATTGTCCTCCTGCCAATTCGCGTATGCGGGATGCGATGATCTGAATATCGTCGCCTTGAAGCGGGCGCGGGTCGATGTCAAAGTATCCCTGCCGGACGCCGTAATCGCGCGTATAGATAGCGACTTCGCCCTCCTGCAGCTCCTTCGCGAGGCGCATCGCCGTCGTGCCCGCCAGCGCCGGATCGATCCGGACGCGCGCGCGATAGATAGCCCGGCCGGCTTCGTCCTGCACGATCGACACCTGCACGCCCGGCAGATCGTTCAGGGGCGCGAGCGCCTGCAGCGCTTCCTTTTCCCGCTCGCTCGTGTCTTCCTTGACGATATACTCGTCGAGCGCCTGAAGCAAGCCGAACGTCGTCTCCTTGCCGACCTTCATGCTGCGGCCGATGCCGTGCAGCTGTACCTTGAGCCACTCGACGTACTCGCGCTTGCCGCCCACGATGCCCGAGGTCGGGCCCTCGATTGCCTTGGAGCCGCTGTAGATCGCCAAGTCCGAGCACTTCACGTATTTCTGAATGTCCTCCTCGGCGGCAGCGTCCACGATGAGCGGCACGCCCCGGCGCTGCGCGACGTCCCAGGCTTCCTCGACGGAGATCATGTTTTTCTGGACGGCATGGTGCGACTTCACGTATAAAATGGCGGCCGTCCGCTCGCCGATCGCGTCCTCGATATGCTCTGCCTTGCCTTCGTTCGCGTAACCGGCCTCTACGACCTTGCCGCCGCCCAGGTACACCATCGTCTCCACGGGAGCGCCGTATTGGACGTTGTGGCCCTTCAGCATAACGATCTCGCTCTTCGCGATCGGCTCCTGATGCAGGCGCTCGCTCAGCCGCCGGTTGCCCCGCGTGACGATCGCCGCCACGGACAGCGCGATGCCGCTCGACGCGGAGTTGACGACCACGGCCGCCTCGGATCCCAGGATGCGCGCGATATAGTCGCCGGCCTTGTCGACGAGATCGGCGATCTCCACGTACTGCTGTCCGCCCTGCTTCATCGCTTCCATGACGGTGTCGGTCGGCGCCGACACGCCGAGGATGCTCATCCTCCCGCTCGCGTTGACGACGCGCTTAAGCCCGTACTTCGCATTCCATGAACTCGCCATTAGCCACGACTCCTCTCGGTACGATGCGTTGATTTGCCTTGCGTTCGATGCCTTCCGAATCGACGAGCGATACCGGCTCCTCGCGGACTTCGAATATCGTGAGGTGCGCGGGATCCCCCGCTTGAATCCGCCCGAGCTCCGGCCTTCCCAGCCATGCCGCCGCCCGGGAGGTGACAGATCCGACGACGTCCTGCAAGGGATACCCAATCGCAAGAAACTTCGTCATGACGTTCGCCAGGCTGACCACCGGACCGTTCAGGCGATTGCCCCGATAGATGTCCGAGCTGATCGTATCGGGCCCGATCCCGTGCCGCTTGGCCGCCTCGGCGACCCGGAACGAGAAGCTCGCGGTACCGTGGCCGACGTCCAAATGCACGCCGCGCGCGATCGCGTCCAGCAGCGCCGGAATCGGCCGGCCTTCCGCGTCGAAGAGATTGTTCGGCTTGCCGTTCAGGAAGTGGGTGACGACGTCTCCCTTCTCCAAATAGGACAGCACCTCTTCGATCCGCGGCGGCGCGGACCCGATATGGACCATGAGCGGAAGTCCTACGGCTGCGGACAGATCTCGGGCGATCCGAAGCGGCGCGATGCCGCTCTCGCCGACGACGCTGCGGCTGATGCGCGCCTTCAGCCCGACGATGAAGTCGGGGTGCAAAGCGACGGCGGAGGCCGCTTTTTCCCCGTCGATCCATGAGAGATCGGTAAGCTCGTCGATCCGGCTGAGGCCGATGCGGGAAATATTCAGAAACGCCAGCAGATTCGTCTTGGCCCGCCCGCCGCTCTCGGCCAGCTCCGCGATCCGGTCCGCCCCGCAGCTGCCCGCGTCCACGATCGTCGCTACGCCCTGCTTGACGCCGATCTCGTCGATCTCGTCGCCGTACGGATCGAAGGCGGGAAACGCATGGACGTGCAGGTCGATCCAGCCGCTGGACACGTACGCACCGGCGCAATCGATCTCCCGAAGGTCGGCGGCGCCGACAGACGAGGCACTCGCGGAAGCTCGGTCGTCTATAGCGCGGACAGACGAGGCACTCGCTGATGCCCCATCGTCCGCGGTGCCGATAGGCGAGGCACTCGCTCGAACCGGATCCCCTGCGGCTCGACCGCCATCGCCGGTCCGCTCGCGCGTGTCGCCTGCTTTTCCGACCTCCGATACATAAGCAATGCGGCCCTCCGCGATCGCGATGTCGACCGGGCACCCGTCCGGCAGCTTCAGATTGCGAAGCACGAAGCCGTTGTTCATCTGGATCACCCGCTTTCCTATTGAATGTCGGCCTATTGCCTAAAACCTATTCCTTAAGATAGCATAGAAAATGAAAAAAACAATATATCGTTATAATGTTTAACACAATTCGAGATAATCTCCTCGAAAAACGGATGTAAATTCCACGTTGCACGCGAAGTGCCGTTTGTTATGATGAGGATTATCCATACAAGCAGATCTCGCGCATACGTTCGCGTGCCGGGGCGCGCGCCTCCCGGACAATCGTATGTTCTTCATCATCGTACCTATCACCGAGAGGGGCGCCGCCTTCATGACCCTATGGTTCAAGCAATCGCTCAAGAGCAAGCTGTCCCTTCTGATCCTGGTCGCCGTGATCACCCCGCTCCTCGCCACCGGCGTCGTCTCCTACCGCATCGCCTCCAACCTGACGGAGAAGATCGAGAAGGAGTCCGGGATGAACACGCTCCGCCAGGTGTCGGACAAGCTGGACTTTCTCATCCGCGACGTCGAGACGATGTCCGTGTTCGTCATCGGGCAGAAGGACATCCAGTCGTATCTCGACCGCGGCGAGACGGACTACGCGCTGTACGCGCAGAATGTCGCCTTTCTTATGAATCTGGCGTCCTCCAAAACGTACATTTCCAATATCACGATCACCTCTTCCCGCGGCTATCCCGCCTTGTACAACACGACCGTGATTCATTCGGGACTGCCCGAACTGCAGGCCGCCGATCCGGCTTCCCACGATCCCGACGGAAAATGGTGGACGCCGCCCTACGAAAACCAGACGACCGACGACGGCGTCGCGAAGGTATTCTCACTCGTGCGGCCGATTCGCGACATGAGCAAGTTCAAACGCATCGGCGAGCTCGCGATCAGCATCGACATCTCCGAAGTGCGGCGCATGCTGCAGGATGCGGGCTGGAATGCCAGCGGGCAGATCTGGCTGGTCAACCGGGACAATCAGATCGTCGCTTCGCCGTCGGGCGAAGACGAGGCAGCACTGCGCGGCCTGTCCCTTCCCGATGTCAGCAAGCTTGGCGGCAATGAGGGCGTCATGAACGTCAAAGAAGGCGACGAGAGCAACACGCTCCTCTACTACACGCTGCCGAGTCTCGGCTGGAAGCTCGTCGGCGTCATACCGACCCAGATCTACACCGCGCAGAACAAATACGTGCTAACGCTGACCGCCTACGCCATCGGACTGGCCGCGCTGCTCGCGGTCGTGCTTGTGTTATATTTCATCACCTGGGTGACCCGGCCGCTCGTGAAGATCTCGCGGAAGCTCAAGGATATCAACCCCGACGAGCCGATCACGCGGATCGAGGTGAAGAGCTCCGACGAGATCGGTATGCTTCTTCATAGCTACAACAAGCTCAGCGACCGGATTCAGCGGCTTAAGAGCCAGCTTCAGGAGCACGAGGCCAAAAAGAAAGAAGTCGACATCCAGGCGCTGCAGGCGCAGATTCACCCGCACTTTTTATACAACACGCTGTCGACGATCCAATGGAACGCGCTCATGAACAAAGACCGGCAGACCGCGGAAATGGTCGGCGCGCTGAGCGACTTCCTGCGGTTCAGCCTGAACGACGGCAAGGAGTTCTGCACCGTGCAGCAGGAGGTGTCGCATGCCCAGAACTACATCCGCATTATGTCGCGTCGGTTCCAGGACAAGTTCGACTCGGCGTTCTTCGTGGATCCCGCGCTGCTCGGCCGTCCGATTCTGAAGTTGCTCCTGCAGCCGCTCATCGAGAACAGCATCATGCACGGCCTTCAGAAGCAGAAGAAAAAGGGCAGCCTGTTCGTCTACGGCGAATGCCGGGACGGCGCGATGGCGTTCGTCGTCGAAGATACCGGCATCGGCATGGAGGCGGACAAGCTGCTGAAGCTTCGCCGCCAGCTAAGCGAGCCGGACGAAGCCGGCGACGCGCGGAGCGCCGCGGGCAAATCGGGCTACGGCCTTCTCAGCGTGCATCGCCGTCTCCAGCTGCACTACGGGAGCGTAACGGGGCTCCAGATCGACAGCGATCCCGGCGTGCGGACGCGCATTTCCTTTCAAATCCCGATACTGGAGGCAGACCAATGAAAATTCTGATCGTAGACGACGAAATCATCATCCGCATGGGGCTCTGCACGGTCATCGACTGGGAGGCGCTCGGCATGACGCTGCTGCCGCCCGCCGAATCCGCCGAGGAAGCGCTCGAACGCCTCGAAGACGAGCAGCCGGATATCGTGCTGACCGACATTCGCATGCCCGGCATGGACGGGATCGAGCTGGCCAAGGCGATCAAATCGCGGCGGCCGGACACGGAGATCGTCATCCTGACCGGCTACGACGACTTCGGTTACGCGCGGCAGGCGCTGCGCGAAGGGGTCACCGACTACCTGCTCAAGACGAGCGGTCCCGAGGAGATCATGATGGCGGCCATGAAGGCGAAGCAGAATCTGCTCGCCAAGTGGGAGACGATGAAGCAGGAGGCAGCCCAAGGCGCCGCGCTGCGCAGCCAGTGGCTCGAGGAGCTGCTGACCGGCGGCGGCAAAAAGCCGGCGGCGGCCGGAGCGGGCGCCGAAGCGGCGGCGCGCGCGTGGCTGGAGGAGCGCGGCGTGATCGCAGCGGGCGCGGACGGCGAAGGACTGCTGCCGATGCGCGTCATGCTGGTCGGCGCGTCGGGCTGGGAAGGCGAGCGGTTCGCCGGGCTCATGCTCGGCGCCGCGGAGAGCCAATTGCTCGAGCGGCTGCCGAGCGTCGCGCTGCGCAAGAGCGACCGGATCGTCCTCGCGGTACAAGCCGGCGAGGGCTGGTCCAGCGTCAGCCGGCTGGCGAGAGCCGTCGAGGCCGTCGGCGAGGCGCTCAAGTGCGACGTCTTCGCGACGGTCGGGGAGCCGGCGGCAACCCTCGGCGAGCTGGCCCGGTCCTATGCGGAAGCGGAGGAGGCGTTCGCCTACCGCCTGCTGCTCGGAGAGCGGGGCCTCGTCGAAGCGAAGGACGTCATCGCCCGCAAGGGCGGGCGTACGGTCTGCTCCGCGAAGGAGGAGCACGAGCTGTCCGCGCTGCTCATGAACAGCGACGCGACGCAGCTGCGCAATTGGGCGAGCGGCATCGTACGCGAGCAGCTCGCCGATCCGCAGGTCACGCCTGCTACCTTGCAGGCGTTTCTGCAGTCGGTCGTCATCGCCGCGCACCGCTGGCTCGACCGGGCGCTCAACAACGGGCCGGAGGCGCCCGTCTCCCCGCCGGTCCTCGCCCTGCGGGCAGGCGTCCCGCTTGAGGACGAGCTGTTCAAGCCGCTGCTGTCGGTGCTGAACGCGTTCCACGACCGGGCGAGCGCCGGACGCTACGCCTACATTCACCGGGCGATCGCCTACATCCAGCAGCATCTCGACCGGCACCTGACCTTGCAGCAGGTCGCCGGGTTCGTGCACGTCAATCCGAATCATTTTAGCGAGATGTTCAAGAAGGAGACGGGGCAGAGCTACATGGAGTACGTCACGCGGGAGCGCATGCTGCGAGCGGCCAACATTTTGCTGACGACGCGCAAGAAGATCAGCGAGGTGGCGGGCGAGGCGGGTTACGAGGACATCAAGTACTTCAGCCAGCAGTTTAAACGGGTGATGGGCTGCACGCCATCTGAATACCGTCAAATGTCACTTTAACTGACATGAACCTGCCGAATTTCCGAACGAAATCGAGAAAACGGATTCACAACCTGAATATCGTCTACCCTAACGCCGGAAGTTCTCCCCTGCGGCGGGCCTGCCGGGGCACCTATACTTAATTTACATTCACATAGGAGGGGTTCACTTGAAAAAGAAGCCTGTAGCCTTGACCGCCCTGACGCTGGCAGCGACCGCGATCCTTGGGGCATGCGGCAACAACGCGTCGAACGACGGCGCGGCATCATCCGGTTCGGCGAGCGCGCCTGCATCTTCGGCAGCGGCGGGCGCATCGGCCAGCGCGCCGGCGTCCGGCGAGAAGATCAAGCTGTCCATCTGGCACAACTTTTCCGGCGACGACCTGAGAGCCAAAGCCGTGCGCGGCCAGATCGACAAATTCAAGGCGGCGCATCCGGAGATCGAGCTGGACGCCCAGGCGATCCCCCCGGACGGCTATCGCCAGCGTCTGAAGACGGTCGCAGCGGCCGGCGAGATGCCTGACGTGTTCTTCACGCAGTCCGGCACGTCGATCCAGGAATTCTATGACGGCGGGCTGATCCAGCCGATCACGCCGCTGCTCGACAAGTATCCGGAATGGAAAAACAACTTCATGGAAGGCGCGCTCGACCGGCTCTCGTTCGACGGCCAAGTGTACGCGACCCCGCTGAGCGGCTCGGCGACTTCCCTGTTCTTCTACAACAAATCGCTGTTCGACAAATATCAGGTCAAAGTGCCGACGACTTGGGACGAGCTGATGACGGCGGTCAAGACGTTCAACGACAACAAGATCACGCCGATCTCGCTCGGCAACAAGGCGGCCTGGCTGGCGCAGTCCAGCATCATCTCGTCGCTGGCGGACCGCGTGACCGGCACTGATTGGTTCCTCAAAGCCGCCAAGCAGGACGGCGCTTCGTTCACCGATCCCGAGTTCGTGAAGGCGCTGCAGCTGTTCAAGGACCTCTCCACGGCCAAGGCGTTCCAGACGGGCGCGAACAGCCTGGACAACACGCAGATGGAGCAGTATTTCATCGAGGGCAAGGCCGCGATGATGATCGACGGCTCCTGGGCGCTGACGAACATGGCCGCGACGGGCACGCCGGAGCAGCTGGATCAAGTCGAAGTGACCGTGCTCCCGTCCGTGCCGGGTGGCAAGGGCGATCCGAACTCCATCTCCGGGGGATCGGGCGGCGGCATGGCGCTGAGCAAGACCGTTACCGGCGCCAAGCTGGACGCCGCGCTTGAGCTCATCTACGCGATCGGCGGGCCGGAAGGCATGCAGGCGATCGTGAACAGCAACTCGGTCGTCAACTACAAGGTCGAGCCGGATCAAGCGGTCGTCACCCCGCTGTTCTACAAAGCATTCACGCTGTTCAAGTCGGTGAAGCTTACGCCGGTATACGACGCTTACCTCACGTCGGCGGCTGCGGACGCGATCAACAACGGCCTGCAGGATCTGCTGCTGAGCGGCAAGCCGGAGACCGTCGCCAAGAAGCTGCAGGACGCGCAGGCGCAAGCGCTCGGCAAATAAGCAATTAAGCAATTAAGCAATTTAGCAATTAAGCGATTAAGCAATTAGCAATTAAGCGATTCCGTCATTAGCGGCGGGACGATCGCGCACTCTCCTGCGCTAACAGCTCGGAGAGACGGCAGCGAGGTCGTCCCCGCCTGTTCTTTTTCCGCTCCACGTTCATGCACAAGCGTCAAGCGAAAGGAGGCCGGTCATGACAAACATCGGCCGTCTCAGAGCCTTTATCGCGGTCGGGCTGCTGCCCACCCTGCTCATCTATGCGGTATTCGTACTCGTGCCGATCGTCTGGTCCGCGTACTATGGTTTCTTCGACTGGAAGGGTATCGGCGCTTCGAAGTTCATCGGCTTCGACAACTACGCCGAGGCGCTCAAGGATCCGATCTTTTGGAAGGCATTTAAAAACAATCTGATCATCGTAGCCGCCTCCATCTTCGGACAGCTGCCGATCGCGCTCGTACTGTCGTTGATTTTGCGTAAAAGCACCCTTTTTCAACGCTTCGTCCGGTCCGCGGTGTTCATGCCCATGGTCGTGGCCAGCGTCGTGATCGGGATGATCTGGGGCTATATCTATCATCCGCAGATCGGCATTTTGAACTTCATCTTGGAAAAGGCAGGCCTAAGCTCCTGGATTCGCGACTGGCTCGGCGATCCGAGCATCAATATGTATTCCGTTAGCGTCCCGGTCGTCTGGGCGAATATCGGACCGTATCTCGTGCTGTTTATCGCTGCCATTCAGAACATCTCCTCCGAAGTCGAGGATGCCGCCAAGATCGACGGCGCCGTCAATTCGAAGTGGCTCTATAAGATCGTCGTGCCGATGATCTGGGATACGATCAAGGTCGCCATCGTGCTGTGCATCTCCGGCAGCCTCAAGGCTTTCGACCTCATCTACATCATGACCGGCGGCGGACCCGCCCAATCGACGGAGCTGCTAGCGACCTACATGTACAACAATACCTTCGAAGTCTTCCGCTACGGCTACGGCTCCGCGGTTTCCACATTGATCATCGTCATCAGCATGATCCTGGTGCTCGGCAGTCAGGTGCTGATGAGGCGTAAGTAAAACTCGCAGGTTAGTCTAGCGGGCTGATCTTGCGGGCGTCTAATTGCCCGTCTGACTGACAGTCCGACTGGCAGTTTGATAGGCTAGATCGCAGACAGGTTAACTGGCTATGAATAGCAATCTAACTGGCCAGTCACAGGCAATCTACAGGCTACGCACAGGCAGTTTTAACAGGAAAGTCCTGCAGGCTGCCGAATCTTGCTTCAGAAAGAGAGGACTGCAATGAATACGACACCGGACGTCGCCCTGACGCCAGACGCGGGCCGCCCCCCTCTCTCCCGGCCGTTCAAGCCGAAGTGGTCCTGGCTCTCCAATCTCCTGCTCCTCGTCTACGCGCTGCTCACGCTGTACCCGCTGATCTGGCTGTTTATCAGCTCGTTCAAGACGAACCAGGAATTCTTCGGCAAGCCGTTCGGGCTCCCTTCGGCCTGGCACTTCGACAACTACAAGCGGGCATGGGAGATCGCCGGCATCGGCCCCGCTTTTCTCAACTCGGTCATCGTCACGCTGTGCGCGATCGTGCTGACGCTGTTCCTCGGCACGCTGACGGCTTATGTCGTCTCCCGGCTGGAATTCCGCTTCAAGCGCGTGGTGATGGCACTGTTCGTCGCGGGCATGCTCATCCCGATCCACAGCACGCTCGTACCGCTGTTCATCATGATGAACAAGATCGGCATTCTCGACACGTACGCTTCGCTTATCCTGCCGTATGCCGCATTCGAGCTGCCCATCGCAATCTTCGTAGTCGGCGCTTACCTAACATCGGTGCCCAAGGATCTGGAAGAAGCGTCCATGATCGACGGCAACGGCTACTGGGGCACCTTCTTCCGCGTCGTCGCGCCGCTTGCCGTGCCGGCCATGGCGACGATCTTCATCCTCGGGTTCCTCCGGTTCTGGAACGACTTCGCCTTCGCGCTCGTCTTCATCAACAACCAGGCGCTCAAAACGCTGCCGCTCAGTCTGTCCGTGTTCTCCGACGGCTACGGCACGGACTACAGCCTGACCACCGCCGCGATGTCGATTGCAGTTATCCCGACGATCGTTATTTATCTGATCTTCCAGGAGCAGATCATGAAGGGCATGGTCGCGGGGTCGGTTAAGGGTTAGGGTAGAGGATACGGGTAAAAGATAAGGGCAAAGGATTAAGGGCAAAGGATTAAGGGCAAAGGATTAAGGGCAAAGGATTAAGTGCAAGGGCTTAAGGGCGATAGCTTAAGGGCAAAGGCTTAAGTGCAACGGCAACGGCCAAGTGCAAAAGACTAATGAAAAATACAAACGGCTAAAGCTAGCCAAAGCAGAGGAGAGGGCGCCAGCCCTCTTTTTGTTGCTGTAGGGGCCGCTGGGCCAGGAGCCGGGAAGTCCGAAAGGAGTCGGGGGCCGGGTGACCAGTCAGGTAGTCTCGTTTGGAGCTACTTTGGCACGTTTACCCGTTTGCATCGCGAAGTAGTCCCATATAGAGCTACTTTTCCACGATCACCCGATCCAGAGGCTAAGTAGTCTTGTATAGAGCTACTTTGGCGCGTTTGCACGATTCAATGCCTAAGTAGTCTTATACAGAGCTACTTTAGCGCGTTTGCACGATTCAATGCCTAAGTAGTCTTATACAGAGCTACTTTAGCGCGTTTACCCGTTTGCATGGCGAAGTAGTCTCATGTAGAGCTACTTTTCCACGATCACCCGATTCAGAGGCTAAGTAGTTTTATACAGAGCTACTTTGGCGCGTTTACCCGATTCAAAGGCTAAGTAGTCTTATACAGAGCTACTTTAGCGCGGTTGCTCGTTTGCATGGCGAAGTAGTCTTATATAGAGTTACTTTTCCAAGATAACCCGATTCAGAGGCTAAGTAGTCTTATACAGAGCTACTTTGGCGCGTTTACCCGTTTGCACGGCGAAGTAGTCCCATATAGAGCTACTTTTCCACGATCACCCGGTTGAGAGGTTAAGTAGTCTTATTTAGAGCTACTTTAGCGCGTTTGCCCAATGTTACTTATCCTAGCGACCACGTAATCTCATCTGGCGCAACTTGGGTGCTGTTTCAAGACTACTCCTGCGCGATAAACCGGTAGCCGATCCCCGGTTCTGTCACGATGAGCGATGGGCGGGTTGGATCGTCTTCGAGCTTTTTGCGCAGATGGCCGATGTAGACCCGCAGATAGTGGCTGTCGGAATCGTACGTACTCCCGCCCCACACTTCCTGCAGCAGCTGTCGGTGGGTGAGCACTTTGCCCGCATGGGAGGCGAGGGCGCGCAGCAGATCGTACTCCTTGGGCGTCAGCTTGATCGGACGGTCGTTCAGCGTGACGACTCGCTGGGCGATATCGACGGAAAGACCACCAAATCTCAGAATTGGCTCGTCCGCCGACTTGGCCGCATGGCGAAGCGAGACCCGCAGCCTGGCCAGCAGCTCGCCCATGCCGAACGGCTTCGTCATGTAGTCGTCCGCGCCAGCGTCGAGCGCTGCGATCTTGTCTTCCTCGCGTTCCTTGGCCGTCAGGACGATGACCGGCACTGCCGACCACTCGCGGATTCGCTTCAACACATTCATTCCCGAAATATCCGGAAGCCCCAGATCGAGCAGGATCAGGTCCGGATGCAAAGTAGCGGCCAGGTAGACGCCCTCCTCCCCCGTAGACGCCTCTCCGATCGTATATTGGTGCGCCTGGAGCGTCACCTTGAGCAGCTTGCGAATGGCCGGCTCATCGTCGACGATCAATATTCGCGCACCGTTTCCGTTAGTCGTCATGGCTCATCCCGCCTTCTTGGCCCTAATTCCGATCATGCCGTTCATTCGAAAACTCCCTGTCCATACGTTTATCCCGCTCATCCCGCCAGCTCGCGCAATACGCTGTCTGCTCGATCGGGACGCAGCCTCCGCGCAAGCTCTACTCGTTTTCCTCGTAATCGCGCGCTTCCTCCGGCTGTTCTGCCAGTGGCAGCGTCACGACCATTCGCGTGCCTCGCTCCCCATTCGGTTCCACCGCGATGGTGCCGCCATGGGCTTCGACGATGCCTTTGCAAATCGCGAGTCCCAGTCCAGTGCCAGGCTGCTTGCGCGCCGCCTCGCCGCGGTAGAACTTGTCGAATACCTTCCCCCGCTCGGCTGCGGGGATGCCGATGCCCTCGTCGGAGACCGAGATGCGGATGGCAGTCGGCGTTGTGCTGGCCGCAATGACAATATCGGTGCCTTCCGGCGAATACTTGGCGGCGTTGCTCACCAAATTGCCGAACACCTGTCCAAGCAGAATGTCGTCGCCCCGGACGAGCGGCAACGAATCCGGCAGTTCGACTCGGACTGACCGGCCTCCCCCGAGCTCGCGCGTGTCCGCCAGCACGACGCCGATCAGGTCTTCTACGTCGCACCACTTGCGGCGCAACCGGAGCATGCCGCTCTCGAGACGGACCATGCCGAGCAGGTTCGCGACCAGCCGATTCATGCGCATCGCGCCCTCCCGAATCGTCGTCAGCAGATCGTGCCGCTCGGCTTCGCTGAAGATCGCATCGCCCTCGGCCAGCGCCGAAGCCGACCCGACGATCGTGGCGAGCGGCGTGCGCAGCTCGTGAGAGACCGAGTCCAGGATCGCCGTACGCAGCCGCTCGGACTCCGCCGTCAATTGCGCCAGCTTGGCCTCTTCGCTCAGCTGCACGCGGTCGATCGCGCCGGCCGCTAGCCCGGCCAGCGCTTCGAGCAGCCGGACCGTCTCGGCCGATTGCCTGACGCCTGGTTCCGCCGGATGAACGGAGAGCACGCCGTATACGCGCGCTTCCGTGCGCAGCGGCATATACAAGCCCGGCTGCTCGCTCAGATTGCGCGAGCCTCCGCCGGCCATTTCGCCGTTTCGCACGACCCAGCCGGCAATGGCCAGCTCCGACTCGCTCGGCGCCCATTCGCCCGCTTGCGAAGCGAACACGGCATAGCCGCTCTCTTCGTCGTCGCTGCGCAGGTAGATGACGACCGGTTCGCCGATCATGTCGGCGATCTGCACCGCTACGCGACCCAGCAGCTCGTCCCGGCTGGCGATGGCCGTGAGCTGGCGGCTCAGCGCGTAAAGCGACGCCGTATGCGCTTCGCTCTGCCTGGCGATAGCCACTTGATGCTTGAGGCGCGCGGCCAGGCTGGATGTCAATGCCGCCACCGCGATATAGACGGCGAAGGACAGCAGGTATCGCAGGTCTGCCACCGTGAAGCTCAGCACTGGCGGCACGAACAGGAAATCGAACGCGAGCATGCCAAGCAGCGCCGCGCAGATTGAGGGCCGAAGCCCCCAATACACGGCGCTGAACAAGATCGGGAATAGATAGATCAGCGCGATGTTGACCAGATCCAAGCCAAGGCCCGGCGCATGCAGGACCACGGTTAGCAACCCGACTTGGAGCACGATCCACGCGTAAGGAGTCCATGTTTTTTTCATACGTTCATTATATAACGGGATGCGGCTCATAATCAGCTACGACGAGTACGTCCCGTTGACGGGAAAGGGCGACGAGTTTTTCGCTGACGGAGCCTCGGCGCCACCGCTCCCACCGCGTGCGTGCAGATTGGCCGATGACCAGCTGCGTCGCTCCCGCCTTCTCTGCCTTTTGTGCCAGTAGCAATGGAATCAGCCGTAAATGGGCCGCTTCGCATAGGTCGAACAAGCCGCCCAGGCGCACGGTAAGTCGCTCCAACTGTGCTGCGCGCGCGAGCAACTCCGGCTTCGCGGTTCCCGCGATCGCCATGTTCACGTGCCAGACGGCCTTCAACCGGAACGCCGTCCGGAAGCCCCGCCGGATCAACCGTTCGGCGCGAGGCGAATCGTTTACGCATACAAATATGACCTCCCGCCGTCTCCATGGGCCGCGCAGGGACGGATGCCGCTCTACAGACTCCAACCGCTCGTCGACATCGTCGGCGAGCTCACGCAGCGCCAGCTCGCGCAGCGCGATCAGGTTGCCGGTCTGAAAAAAGCGCCCCAGCGCCTGCTCGACTTTGTCCATCGCATAAATCTTGCCCTCGCGGAGCCGCTGCCGGAGCGCCGCGGGAGCGACGTCGATGAGCTGCACCTCGTCGGCCATGCGCAGCATGCCGTCCGGCACCGTCTCCCTGACGCGGATGCCGGCGATCTGCGCCACGGCGTCGTTCAGGCTCTCCAAGTGCTGCACGTTTACCGTCGTAATGACGGAGATGCCCGCCTTCAGTATTTCGTTCACGTCTTCATAGCGCTTTTTATGGCGACTGCCGGGCACGTTCGTATGCGCAAGCTCGTCGACGAGCACCACCTCGGGCCGCTGCGCAATGATGGCTTCCGTATCCATCTCTTCTAACGACCTGCCCTGATAGGGCAATCGGCGCCTGGGGATGGCAGGGAGCGCTCCGACTTGGTCCATCGTCTCTTGCCTGCCGTGCGTCTCCAGCAGGCCGATCCGCACGTCGATGCCTTTTTTCAGCAGATCGTTACCCTCTCTCAGCATCGTACACGTCTTGCCGACGCCTGGCGCCGCGCCGATGTACACCTTCAGCCGTCCGCGCTTCATGCGGCCGATCTCCTCGGCTACCTCCCCTTCGGTCAGTCTCCGGTACCGGTTCGCCGCGTCCCTGCTGTTGCCGCCGATTCCTGCGGGCAAGATGCGTTCTCCCTTGGTATGTGCGGTGTCTGCCACAAGGTAAAGGTCGAGATTGCGCGCGATTCGCAGCAGCTTGCCTACGATCGACCCCTGCGCCCACGCCTGAAGGGCGGCCTGTCTCGAATGGCCCATAACGATGCGCGTCGCACCTAGCCGGATCGCGTGATGTGCCAGCCGCTTGGCGAGCAGCCGCCGGCTCGGAATTTGAAGCTCCGTCAGCTCTATCCCCATTTTGCGGGCGAGCTTGTTCATATTGGTTCGAAAGGCGGACGCCTCCGCCGTCAACGGTCTCTTGCCGATGCGAAAGGAGACGATCGCGAGCTCTCCGTTCAACCGCTTGGCGATCTGCTGTCCGCGCCGCATGTAGATCGAGCCGTTCCAATGATACTGCGCGCATACGAGGATCCGCTCCGCGGCGCCGGACGGACCGACAAGACCCTTGGCTTCCCGGTGAGCTTCGAGCGAGGCATTCACCTCCTCCGCCACAAGCCGGAGGGCCAGCTCGCGCAGGATGCCGATGTTGCCGTGCTTGAACATCGCCTTGTGCGGCCGTTCCCCCAGATGCCCTTCGGCCAACCGGTTCAGCACAGTCTCGGGCGTCACGTCGATGAGCTTGACTTCGTCGGCGAGCTCGAGCGTGTTTGCGGGCAGCGTCTCTTCGGCCTCTATACCGGTCAGCCGACGCGCGGTCTCTGTATACCCCTCGAGCTCATACACGTTGACCGTGGCGATCACGCTGATGTCCTTGGCCAGCAAATGCTTAATATCCGCCAGCCGGGTCGGGAACTGGGCGCCCGGTCGGTTCCGATGGGCCAGTCCGTCTACGAGCACGACCTCGGGATTGCGCGTCAGGATTGCCTCCAAGTTGAGATCCTTTTTCTCCTCGCCATCCTTAAACCAATGAATGCTGGGGACCCGCTCCAGATCGCCGAGCTGCTCCACCGTCTCCGGGCGGCGTAGGGTGGACACCGCGCAGATGACGACGTCGACGCCCTCCCGTTTCAGCTGGCAGCCTTCACGGAGCATATGGTAGGTCTTTCCCGAACCGCTCACCGGACCGACATATACCTTGAGCTTGCCCCGGTGCAGCTTGGCGATCGACGCCAGAAGCTCCTCGGGCGTTTTGCGGCCGAAGCCGTCCATGGATGAAGCACCTCCTGAAAAGGAATCGGGGACGGAGGATGGGAGATTGGGCAGCCGGGATAGCTTTTTTGGCTATCTCCTCGCTACCAAGGGCTGGAACGTCCAGGATAGCCGAATTTCTCGGCTATCTCCTCGCCACCGAAGGCTGCTACGGCCAGGATAGCCCAATTTCTTGGCTATCTCCTCGCTGCCGAGGGCCGCGACGACCGAGATAGCCGATTTTTTAGGCTATCTCCTCGCCATCGAAGGCCACGATGGCCGAGATAGCCCAACTTCTTGGCTATCTCTTCGCTACCGAGGGCCGCGACGACCTGGATAACCGATTTTTTAGGCTATCTCCTCGCCACCGAAGGCCACGACAGCCGAGATAGCCGAATTTTTCGGCTATCTCCTCACCACCACAATCCGCAGCAGCCAAGATAACCAATTTCCTCGGCTATCTCCGCCCCCCGCTACCGCAATCCTTACCGGCTTCCACCCTTACTGCTGCTGCCCGCCTCCTGCAAGCTGCCGCCGCTCGCCTCCAGCTTCGCAAGCGCCAGGTTTAGCGCCGTCACGTTGACGCGCGGCTCGCCGAACAGGCCCAGCTGCCGGCCCTTCGTGTGCTCGTCCACAAGCTGTCCGAGCTGCGCCTCGGGTATGCCCGACGCCCGACTGATGCCCGGGATCTGCGCCTTCGCCGCAGCCGGGCTGAGGTCCGGATCGAGTCCCGAGCCCGAGCCCGTGACCAGATCCGCCGGCACATCCCGGCCCAGCCGCGCGTCGCCTTCGCGCAGCACCCGAACGCGCTCCGCCAGCTCCGCGGCATACGCGGGTGAGGCCACCGCCCGGTTGGAGCCGACCGAGGCGGTCGGATCGTATTTCGCCGCCGAATCCCGCGGGCGGAAACGGTCCGGCCTCTCCACAGCCTGCGCCAGCAGCGCAGAGCCGATGATCCGGCCGTCGTCCGATCGGATCAAGCTGCCCTCAGCCTGCTTGGGCGCCAGCAGCTGCGCGAGCCCCGTCGTGACCAGCGGATAAACCAGCCCGCACAACGCCATCAATACGATGGATGCGCGGATCGCGGTTCCGATACTTTTCATAGCCATAGCCGGCCCTCTCCTCTCTCTTCTCTCACTCTATTCCATCGATCTATTCCCCTCGATCTATTCCATCGCTCTATTCCCTCGATCTACACCAACTGCAGGCCATGCAGCAAGAGATCGATCAGCTTGATGCCGACGAACGGCACGACGATGCCGCCCACCCCATAGACAAGCGCATTGCGCGCCAATAGCCGGTCCGCCGTACCCGTACGGTACTTGACCCCCTTCATGGCAATCGGGATCAGCAGCGGGATGATGATCGCATTGAAGATGAGCGCCGACAGGATCGCCGATTCCGGCGAATGGAGGTTCATGATATTCAGCGACCGCAGCTGCGGCATCGCGAGGATGAACATAGCCGGAATGATGGCGAAGTACTTGGCGATATCGTTGGAAATGGAAAACGTCGTCAGGGCGCCCCGCGTCATGAGCAGCTGCTTGCCGATCGCCACGACGGACAACAGCTTGGTCGGATCCGAGTCGAGGTCGACCATATTGGCCGCCTCCTTGGCCGCCATCGTGCCCGAGTTCATGGCGAGGCCGACGTCGGCCTGTGCGAGGGCGGGCGCGTCGTTCGTGCCGTCGCCCGTCATGGCGACCAGCTTGCCGGCTTGCTGCTCCCGGCGGATGGCGGCAATCTTGTCCTCCGGCTTCGCCTCCGCGATGAAGTCGTCCACGCCCGCTTCGAGCGCGATCGTCGCCGCTGTCAGCGGATTGTCGCCAGTGCACATGATCGTCTTGATGCCCATTCGGCGCAGCTCCTCGAACCGCTCCTTCAAGCCCGGCTTCACCGTATCCTTCAGGTAAATGACGCCTACAATCCGTGCGCCCGAGGCGACGGCCAGCGGCGTCCCCCCCGCCTTGGCGATGCGTGCGGCGATCTCCTCCAGATCTTCGGGCACGGTGCCCCCTCTTGCGATCGCATATCGTCGGACCGCATCTACCGCGCCCTTGCGAACCTGTCTGCCGTCCGGCAGATCAAGCCCTGACATCCGTGTCTCCGCGGTAAATATGACCGCCTCTGCCCCTACATGCTCGTTTACGTCCCAGCTCGCGCCCGACTGTCCCGCCAGCTGGACGATCGATCGTCCTTCCGGCGTCTCGTCGAGCACGGACGCCTGCAGCGCGGCCAGCAGCAGCTCGTCTTGACTCGCGCCGCCCACCGGCACGAACTCGGCGGCCATCCGGTTGCCGAACGTGATCGTGCCCGTCTTGTCGAGGATAAGCGTGTCGATGTCGCCCGCCGCCTCTACGGCCTTGCCGGACATCGCCAGCACGTTGAACTGCGTCACCCGGTCCATGCCCGCGATGCCGATCGCCGACAGCAGGCCGCCGATCGTCGTCGGGATCAGACAGACGAGCAGCGCGATCAGCGTGGCGACGTCGAGACGGATGCCGAGATAGTCGGCCATTGGCACCATCGTCGCGACCACGATGAGAAAAATCAGCGTAAGCACGGCAAGCAGCGTCGTCAGCGCGATCTCGTTCGGCGTCTTTTGCCGCTTCGCCCCTTCGACGAGCGAGATCATCCGGTCGAGGAACGACTCGCCCGGATCGGTCGTCACGCGGACGACGATCCAGTCCGATGCGACGCGCGTACCCCCGGTGACCGACGAGAAATCCCCGCCCGCTTCCTTGATGACGGGAGCCGACTCGCCCGTGATCGCCGATTCGTCGATGGAGGCGAGACCCTCGACAATCTCGCCGTCGGTCGGAATCGTCTCTCCCGCTTCGATCCGTACGAGATCGCCTTTGCGCAGGTCCGTCGAGGAGACCGTGCGATAGTCGCCGCCCGGTTCCATGCGCCGGGCAGTCGTCTCGGACTTCGTCTTGCGCAGCGTGTCGGCTTGGGCTTTGCCCCTGCCCTCCGCGAGCGCCTCGGCGAAGTTCGCGAACAGGACGGTGAACAGCAGGATGGCGAACACGGCGAAGTTGTAGCCTCGGCCCGTGCCGGTCGGTCCGAACAGCCCCGGTTCGATCGCGAGCAGCAGGGCCACGACCGTGCCGATCTCGACGATGAACATGACGGGGTTGCGGACCATGATAGCCGGGTTAAGCTTGCGGATCGCGCCGGACAGGGCTCCGGCGACGATCGCTTTGGATAACGTGCGCTTGCGTTCTGCGGTCATGGCAGATCCTCCTTATAAACAATGGCGACGCGCTGGACGGCCGCTCACTTCAGCATCGCCAGATGCTCGGCGATCGGCCCGAGCGCCGCCGCGGGAAAGAACGTCAGCGCCCCGATCGCAAGGATAACCGCGACGAGAATGCCGGCGAACAGCGGCGTGTCGGTGCGCAGCGTGCCTGTCGTCGCCGGCACGCGTCGTTTGACCGCTAGCGAACCCGCGATCGCCAGCATGGCGAGGATCGAGATGTACCGTCCCAGCAGCATGACGATGCCGATGCTGATATTGTAGAAGTCCGTGTTGGCGTTCAGCCCCGCGAAGGCGGAGCCGTTGTTCGCTGCGCCGGACGTGAAGGCGCACAGCACCTCGGTCAGCCCGTGCATGCCCGGATTCGCGATTGAACTAACCGCGGCGGGCGTCGCGAGCGCCAGCGCCGTCGGGGCGAGGATGATGAACGGATGGACGAGGAGCGCGATCGAAGCCAGCTTGATCTCGCGGCCTTCGATTTTTTTGCCCAGAAACTCCGGCGTCCGCCCAACCATCAGTCCGCAGATGAAGATGGCGAGGATCAGATAGAGCAGGCCGTTCAGCAGGCCGACGCCTTTGCCGCCGAACACGTTGTTCAGCATCATCTCCGCCAGCGGCACCAACCCGCCTAGCGGTGTCAGGGACTCGTGCATGTTGTCCACGCTGCCCGTCGTCGCCGCCGTCGTCACCGTCGTGAACAGCGCCGATTGCGCGATGCCGAGGCGCACCTCCTTGCCCTCCATGTTCCCCGAGACGCCGATGCTATGAAGCGATGCGACGCCCCTGGATTCAGCCACGTACACGGTCGTCAGCATAATGAGGAAGAGGAAGCCCATGGCGGCGAACACCGCCCAGCCCTGCTTCTTGTTCTTGATCAACAGGCCGAAGGCGTACACCAACGAGGTAGGCAGCAGAAGCATGGATAAAATGTGAACGACGTTCGTGAGCGGCGTCGGATTCTCGAACGGATGCGCCGCGTTGGTGCCGAACCAGCCTCCGCCGTTGGTGCCCAGGTGCTTAATCGACTCGAGCGAGGCGACCAGCCCCCGCGCGATCGTCTGCCCGGCGCCTTCCAGCGTCGTGGCATGCGCGGCCGCGGCGAGCGTCTGCGGCACGCCCTGGCAGACGAGGAATAGCGCCACGAGCAGCGATAGCGGGAGGAAGATCCGCGTGATCGACCGCACCAGATCGACGTAAAAATTGCCCAGGTTGTCCGATCCGCCGATCAGCCCGCGGATAAACGCGATCGCGACCGCGAATCCCGTGGCGGCCGACGTGAACATCGGAAACGTAATGGCCAGCATTTGCGAGAGGTAGGACAATCCGTTTTCCCCGCTATAGGACTGCCAGTTCGTGTTCGTTATGAACGAGACGGCGGTGTTGAAAGCCTGGGCGGCCGGCATACTGCCGATGCCGTCCGGGTTGAGCGGCAGCATGTGCTGCAGGCGAAGCACGGCGTACAGCAGAATCAGCATGACGAAGTTGGTCAGCAGCATGGCGCCCGCATATGCTTTCCAGCCCATTTTTTCCTTCTCGTCCGCTCCTAACAGCCAATAGACGCCTCGCTCGAAGCCGCCGAACAGACGGTCGAGCCGCGTCGGCTCGTATTGGAATACCTTGACCATATAGCTGCCCATCGGCTTCACGAGCAGCATGGCGAGCAGCAGCGTAACTGCGATTTGCACAATGCCCATTGCCATAACGGCGTAACCCCCATTCGCTAGCCGGCCGGATGCCGCGCTAGAACTTCTCCGGTTTGATCAGTACGTAGACGAGATACAGCATGAGGATAAACGCGATGATTCCCATGAACGCCATGACGACGCCTCCTTACCCTTTCTCGCAAAACTTGAGGAACCCCCAGAACATGCCGAACATCAGGACCATAAGCGCTAAGATAAAGACGTCTTCGAACAATGCAACTCCTCCTTCGCAAGCCTTCGTGCCTGCCGCAATTGAAGTGTACGACGGGATTGCGTCAAAAGGAGGTAAAGAACGGCCGGGGCGGCGTAAAAAAAACGTAAAAATCGCCGGTGGCAGCCTCATTGTTGCGGGATTAAAAAGGATACGTCCTCCCCGCTCGGGGGCACGATCCGATCCGCGCCGAGCCCCCTGTTGATCATCCTCGGAAAATAAAAAAACCTTCACCCCGCCGAATAAGGCGGAATGAAGGTGTCCGGGTCCGGTAAGACCCGTTGTCCAGCAAAGTCAGGCGCCCGAGGGATCAGCTCTCGTCGCTGCGCCACAGCATCTTGCCCGTTCGGTCGATAAGACCGTAGGTATAGTCGTTGCCGCCGTTCCAGATCGAGACGCGCGAGACACCGTTTTCGAACTTCCAGACCGACGTGAATTGCGGCTTGATGACCGTCTTGCCCTTCAGGTCCTTGAAGCCCACCAGATCGTTTTCGCTAAACGACACGAGCCCGTCGCCGACGTCGCCGATATCCGTCAGAGCCCCCAGGTTCAAGGGCTTGCCGGCCTTATCGATCAAGAAGCTGCGGTAACCGCCGTTTTCTTTGACCATCACGCGCGCATATCCTTCGCTGTAATCGCCCGTCCAGCCCGGCGTATAGATCGGCTTGATCGCCCATTTGCCCTGCTTGTCGATGAAGCCGGACTTGCCGTTCTGCACCGCGATGGCCAGGCCTTCGGAGAAATTGGATGCGAACTCATACTGAGGCTTGATGACAAACTTGCCCGTACGATCGATGAAGCCCGTTCGCTCGACCTTCTTGCCTCCGACGGCCACTAGCTTGCTGACCGGAGCGAGCCCTTCGGAGAAGCTGCCCGTATGGAGCGCGCCTTGGATCGGCGGGATGATCGTACGGCCGCTATGGTCTATATAATAAGTTTTCCCGCCCTTCAGCACCTTGGCCAACCCTTCGCTGAAGGGATACAGTCTGTCGTACACGGCTGGCAGCACCTCTCGCCCGGTCCGGTTCAGGGCACCCATCTTCACGATGCCGTTTTGGAGCAGCACCTTGAAGGTCGCCAACCCTTCGCTGAAGGAGCCGATGTTGTAATACTTGGAGGAGATGGGCTTGATCATCTTGCCCGAGCGGTCCATGAGGCCGGTGCCGCCGGTAGCGCCCGTCACGGCGGTCACGTCCTCGTAGCCAAAGTCGCTCCCCGACCCTGTCATCTTCAGCTTTACCTGGCCCCTATTGTTCACGTATACGGTCCCGTCTGCCGTCGGAAACGAGTGCCAATATTCAGCTTCGAGCACGCTCGCTGCCGTGCTGCCTGCATCGACTTCCGCAGGACGCAGCTGGATCAGATTTGTGCCCGGCACGATTGAATAACCGATATCCGTTAGTTCGCCTGCAAAGCTGAGCGGAATAAACAGCGTTCCGTTCACCGAGCGCGGCGCGGGCTTGATCGTTTTCACGACAGTCCCGTTCAACACCGCCTTCATGTTGCCGGGCTTCAAGCTGACCTGGCCGATCGCGCCTCCCTGGAGCACGATTTCCGACGCCGTCGACTTCACGAACTTGTAGCCGAATTGCTCTGCGATCGGACGCAGCGGTACGAGCAGAACGCCGTTCTCATCGATTGGCCCTTCCGATAGCAGCACGTGCTCGCCTTTGTCGAAAATCTCCCAGTTGGCCGCATACGCCGCCGAACTCGGCACAACCGTCGTCAGGACACCCGCCAGCAAGGCGGAGAGCGCAGCGGCAGCTGCGGTTTTACGAACGATTCGATTCATTTTCAACTTCATAGCGATGTCATCTTTATGAACAGCTGTAACGATTTTCCTCTATTAGAACGATTCTGCCGCTAAAAAGTTGCTAGGATCTCTCCTTCCGCCGCGTGCGGGGAAAAGAAAAAGGGCGGCCCGAAGGCCGCCCGCAAAAGCAAATATCGATGATTTCGTTTAGAGACCGCTGCCGCTCAAACCCGGCAGTCCGAGCTGGCTCAGCTGGTCTTCGGTCAGCACGTCCTCGGCCTTCGGCTCGCCCGAGAGATTGACGTCGCCGTTGATGTCGGTCAACTCCTGAACGACCTTGAGCGTGCCGCTGGCGGATTGACCCGACTCCGTTCCGGCGAACGTGATCTTGGCGTCGCTGTAGCTCGCATAGCCTTTATCGTCGATGCCGAAGTTAGATTGCATATCCAACGTTTGCACGTTTTTCTTGAATTCTTCCATATCCTTCGAGATCTCGCTGTCCTTCGTCTCGGCAAGGCTCTTCTTCGCCTCGTCGAGGTCGGACTGCTCGATCTTCAGCAGCTTGCGGTACTCCTCGTTCTTCGAGAGCAGATCGATCACTTCAGGCGCGATATCGTTCACGACCGTCTGAATGAGCGGCTCGACCTGATCCTTCGTCACGTGCAATTGCACGACCTTCTTGATCCCGTCCGCCGTGACGCCGGCATCCTTCGCCGAGACGTCCTTCAGGTAGGTTTTCTCGTCGATATGCTTGAATACGATAGCCGATACGTCGTTCACGAGCTTCTGCGTCGTGCCGACGTCGAGCTTCGGCATCTCTTGGCCCTGCTGTTCGGCCAGCTTCTTCAGATCGACTTCGATATACTTGCCGACGATCTCGGCCGGCAGACCGAGCATCGGGATGTTCGGCACCTTCACCCACAGCTTCTGCTCGTTCATGAGGATCGGCACGGTGACGGTCATGGCCAGGTCGCCCTTGATGGCGATCTGCAGATTGATCTCGGCAAGCATCGGATCCTTGCGGTAGCCGCCGGTCCAGGAGATCTCCGCGTTGCTCAGCATGTCGCCGACCATGCTCGTATAGTCGCCGTCTTCTGCCGACTCCGGAAGCTTCAGATCGGAGAGCTGCAGGCTCCCTTTCATGCTATAGGATGTGATTTGGGATGATTTCTTCAGCGCGTCTTGAAGCGTCTCTTCAGGTGACTTGGAGCCGGTGCAGCCCGCGAGCAGGATCAATACGAGCAGCGCTGCGAGAGCGGCGAATCCCCTTTTTTGCTTGAACAAAATAACAATTGCCCCCTTAAAATTCTGGATGAACGCCTCTAAAAATAGAAGCAGCCTCCATTTTAGTCGATTGAGGACCAAGATGGAAGCTATTTTTTGATAAAAATTAGGTTAAACGCTCGCCAGCCGGAGTCGCTTCAGTGTATGTCTTTTTTGCGGAAACGACCGCCTTTGACGTCGTGGATGTTGCCGACCGCGAGGAAGGCGACGGGGTCCAGCTCGTTGACGATCAACTTCAGCTTCGCCTCTTCCAGACGCGTGATGACGCAGAAGATGACCTGCTTGGCATTGCCCGAATAACCGCCTTCGCCGTTCAGGTAGGTGACGCCTCGGCCGAGACGGCTGACGATCGCATCGCCGATGTCGCGGTAGTTTTCGCTGATGATCCAGACGGATTTGGATTCGTCGAAGCCTTCGATCGTCAGATCGATGACTTTGAACGCTATGTAATAGGCGATCAGGGAGAACATGGCGTTGTCCCACCCGAATACGAGACCTGCGCTTCCTAAAATGAATACGTTGAAGAACATGACCATTTGGCCGACGGAAAAGGGACTACGCTTGCTGAGCAGGATCGCGACGATCTCTGTGCCGTCCGTCGTGCCGCCGAAGCGGATGACGATGCCGACGCCGACGCCGAGAAAAATGCCGCCGAAAATGGCCGCCAAAAGTGTCTGATCCGTGAAGGGATCTACGTGGTGCAGCGCTTGTGTCGTGATCGCCAGCGTGATGACGCCGAGCAAGGTGGACAGCGCGAAGGTCTTGCCGATTTGCTTGTAACCGATAATGAGGAAGGGAATGTTGAAGAGGAAAAGGAAAATACCGATCGGCGCTTCCGTGAGATACGAAACCATGATCGAAACACCGGTGATGCCGCCGTCAATGATGGAGTTCGGAACGAGAAATACTTCAAGCGCTGCACCGACGAGGACGGCGCCGACGATGATGGCGATGATGCGCTTGGCGACCTCGAGGAACGGCAGGCCGGTGTGCTGCACTTTTTTCGCGGGTGCAGCTACCGCAACTTTGGCTTCGGGTGACTTGGTATGGGATTTCTTCGAACTGGTCATAAGCACCTCCATTGGACAGTTTTCATATTTATTATAACAGCATTAAGTATGCGGAGAAAAGCCACAGTAATGAGAAAAACGGTCTTTTTTCGGCGAAATCGGCCGAATTCGGCAAAAATAAGCGATTAGCGCCGTAGGTTCACAGCGCTAATCGCTTGGTACTGGAGATTGAATACGGCGACGGCCGATCGCGGACATCGTCTGCTCATGACCGCTTCTGCCGGAGTATCCGAGTATCCGGTTCGTTAACCCTCCGGATTACGGTGACTTACATGATTGCGGTTTTTAACCTTCTTGGATCCGGAGAGCGGCTCTTGGCCGCCTCGATGCCCCGGGCTGCGCTCGTCGCGCTCCTCCTGCGGGTTCGCCTCGGGAACGGGCTGCGATTTGGGCTTGCTCATCGTCTGTTGTCCCTCCGCTCCTTAGTCGTGATGCTTCAGCGTCTTGTCGTTCACCGGCTGGTCGTGATTTAGCGCATCCTGATGGCGCCGGTCGTTATGCTGCTGATTGAGCTGCTGCGCGTGGTGCGCGTTCACTTTTTCCTCCGCGAGGTCTTCCACCACGTTGCTCAAGTTTTTGTCCGCCATGCCGTTATCGTTGGCCACTTCGTTCACCCCTAGTAGTGCGTGTATGGCTGCAATGTCTGCGCACACTCGTGCAGATGTCTGCGGTAATCCACGATGAGCTCCTGAAGCACGTCGCTTCGTTCATCCACGGCGTTGCCGTCCCGCTCCACGTCGGTAAGGCCGATCTGGATCTCCCGGCTGTCCACATAGCGGACGCTAAAGTCGAACTCCAGGTTCTGCCGTCCGGCGCTGCGGATCTGTACGAGCAGTCCTGTCGGGTTCGCTTCGTCGGCACGCACCTCGGCCTGGTCGCCGCCGTGAAGGTGCTGCTGCAGTTCGCTCTGCCAGCGCTGTACGAGCTCGGATTGAGGAATCGTCAGTTTATCTTCGGTTGACATGGCTGTTGCACCTCCGCTCCGTTAGGTTGGCCCGGGACGGCGCAGTTCATGCAGCGATGGTGTCGTAAACCGCTTAATGCTCGCTCGGTATCAAGGCGGCCCACTCGAATCCCAACCGCCACATGCAAAAAACCGATCCCCTTTCGGGAATCGGACCTGTTTTTTACTTATCGCGGAGAGAGTGGGATTCGCTCCGTCGCAGCCGTGGACACACTTGTCGGTGATGCCACGGTTGAGCGACTATCACGCCGGGGCCTACGAACATGCCTTTGGGCATGTTCGCTTAACGGCCCGTTCGAATCCCACCGCCACATGCAAAAAACCGATCCCCTGTCGGGAATCGGCTCTGTTTTTTACTTGTGGCGGAGAGAGTGGGATTCGAACCCACGTGGGCTTGCACCCTAACGGTTTTCAAGACCGCCCCGTTATGACCGCTTCGGTATCTCTCCAAGAGTAGAGCGGCATTGGACGCCTCGCGTGAGGTGGGCCAACCCGCTCCGTAATCATATCACAGGCCCGAGAGCCCGATCAACCCCTGCGTGGGGCGATAACTTCCAACCCGCCCATGTACGGGCGCAGCGCTTCCGGCACGACGACCGTGCCGTCCTCCTGCTGGTAGTTCTCCAGGATCGCGGCGACCGTGCGGCCAAGCGCGAGGCCCGAGCCGTTCAGCGTATGCACGTACTCCGGCTTCGAGCCCGTCTCCCTGCGGAAGCGGATACCTGCACGGCGCGCTTGGAAATCCTCGAAGTTCGTGCACGACGAGATCTCCCGGTAGGTCGCCATGCTCGGCAGCCATACTTCGAGATCGTACGTCTTGGCGGAGCCGAAGCCCATGTCGCCCGTACAGAGGGCGAGCACGCGATACGGCAGTCCCAGCAGCTGCAGCACCCGCTCAGCCTCGTTCGTCAGCGATTCGAGCTCTTCGTACGACGTCTCGGGATCCACGAGCTTGACGAGCTCGACCTTGTTGAACTGGTGCTGGCGGATCAGACCGCGCGTATCGCGGCCGGCCGCGCCGGCTTCAGAACGGAAGCAGGCGCTGAATGCCACGAGCTTGCGCGGCAGCTGGTCCTTGGCCAGGATCTCCTCGCGATGCAGGTTCGTCACCGGCACTTCTGCGGTCGGTATCAGATAATATTCGGTGCCCGCCAGTTTGAATAGATCTTCCTCGAACTTGGGCAGCTGGCCGGTGCCGACGAGGCTGTCGCGATTAACGATATACGGCGGCAGAATCTCTTCGTAGCCGTGCTGATCCGCATGCAGATCCATCATAAAGTTAATCAGCGCGCGCTCCAGACGAGCGCCAAGCCCCTTGTTAAACACGAAGCGCGATCCGGTAACCTTCGCCGCGGCTTCGAAGTCGAGAATGCCAAGTCCCTCGGCGATCTCCCAGTGCGCCTTCGGCTCGAAGCCGAGAGCGGTCTGCTCGCCTACGCGGCGAACTTCCACGTTGTCCGCTTCGGAGGCGCCGACCGGCACGCTCTCGTGCGGAATGTTCGGCACGGCGAGCAGCAGCGCGTCGGACTCGGCCTCAAGGCCGCGAAGCTCCTCGTCGATCTGCTTGATCCGGTCGCCGACGTCCTTCATCTCGGCGATCAGCCCGTCGGCGTCGCCGCCGCTCTTCTTCAGCTTCGCGACCTCTTGGGAGACGACGTTGCGACTGTTCTTGAGGTTGTCGCTCTCGGTCTGCAGCTCGCGGCGTCTCGCGTCGATCGCCGGAAATGCCGCGATCAGCTCCTCCGAAGCGCCCCGTTTCTTCAACGCGTCCGCTACCTTGCCGTAGTCGGAACGCAGCAACTTGATATCGATCATCGGTAGGTGATCCTCCTGACCCTGCGAAGGGAAATGTACGTCGGCTTAGGCCCTGCTTTTGCCTCCGCTTGCGCGATTATGCTTGTCCTTGGCCTCGGCCCGCCGCTTCGCGCGCCATGTCGAGGAACAGGCCGTGCAGGCGGTAGTCGTCCGTCAGCTCCGGATGATACGAGGCGGCGAGCAGATGTCCCTGCCTGGCGGTGACGATCTCGTCCTTGTAGACGGACAGCACTTCGACGTCGGTGCCGACCTCGGTGATGAGCGGCGCGCGAATGAATACCGCGCGCAGCGGCGTCTCGATCCCCTTCACTGGCAGATCGGTCTCGAAGCTCTCGCGTTGGCGGCCGAACGCATTGCGCGCGACCGTCATGTTCATGAGCTGCAGATGCGGCTCTTCGTCGCCAGTCAGCCGCTCTGCCAATACGATCAGGCCGGCGCAAGTGCCGAATACGGGCTTGCCCGCGGCGGCGAAGCCACGCACCGCGTCGATGAAGCCGTATTTGCGCATCAGCTTGCCGATCGTCGTGCTCTCGCCGCCGGGGATGATGAGGCCGCCGATCTCGTCCAGCTGCTCCGTGCGCTTGACCGCCACGCCTTCTCCGCCAGCCAGCTCGATGCTGCGGATATGTTCCGCCACCGCGCCCTGCAGCGCCAGTACTCCGATTTTCATGGATGTTCGACCTTCCTTCGTCTCTAGCCTTCGTAAAACCAATCGGGGCGGCCTCGCGGCCGGCGGTATGCCGGGGCGAGGCCGCCCGAATCTGCGGCTTGCCGGTGACTTCGCGGCCGGCCTAAGCGACCCGCCGCCCGTGCGGATGGCCGATTAGATGCCGCGATCCTGCATGCGCTGGGACAGCTCCAGCTTAGAGATCTCGATGCCCTTCATCGGCGTGCCGAGGTTCTTGGAGACGCGGGCGATCAGCTCGTAGTCCTCGTAGTGCGTCGTCGCTTCGACGATCGCGCGCGCGAACTTTTCAGGGCTGTCGGACTTGAAGATACCGGAGCCGACGAATACGCCGTCGGAGCCCAGGTGCATCATGAGCGCAGCGTCCGAAGGCGTAGCGACGCCACCCGCGGCGAAGTTGACGACAGGCAGGCGGCCCGTCTCGTGAACGCCCAGCAGCAGCTCGTACGGTACGCCCAGCGTCTTGGCTTCATGGTACAGCTCGTCCTTCGCCAGGTTTTGCACCTTGCGGATTTGGCCCGTGATTAGGCGCATATGGCGGACGGCTTCGACGATATTGCCGGTGCCCGGCTCGCCCTTCGTGCGGAGCATCGAAGCGCCCTCTTGAATCCGGCGCAGCGCTTCGCCCAGATCCTTGGCGCCGCATACGAACGGAACCGTGAAGTCGGACTTGCTGATATGGAATACGTCGTCGGCAGGGGTCAGCACTTCGCTCTCGTCGATATAGTCGACGCCAAGCGACTCGAGCACCTTCGCTTCGACATAGTGGCCGATCCGGGCCTTCGCCATGACCGGGATGCTGACGACCTTCATGACCTCTTCAACGATCGTCGGATCCGCCATGCGGGCTACGCCGCCGGCCGCCCGGATGTCGGAAGGAACGCGCTCGAGCGCCATGACTGCCGTTGCGCCCGCCGCTTCCGCGATTTTCGCTTGCTCGGCGTTCATGACGTCCATGATGACGCCGCCCTTTTGCATTTCTGCCATACCGCGCTTAACTCTCGATGTGCCTGTCTCCATTTTACCCACGCCTCCAATACATTCTAAGCATTTATTTTACAGGAATGGCCAAGGATAGACAACCCGTAGGGTCGGGATTGTGCCCGATCAGAACAGATTCACGATCCCCTTGAAAAGCCCGCTGAAGAAGGCGCCGATCGCACGCAGCATCAACTTGAACCAGCCGGCCTTGTTGACGTCTTCGGTAGCGACCACGTCGATGGTGACCGTCTTGTCTTGCTGCGTGACGGGATCCTTGTAGACATAGGTTGCTTTGCCAACCTTGTCCCCTTGCTTAAGCGGCGCGACCAGCGGGTCGCTCGTCGGCACGACTTCCTTCAGCGTCGCCTCGACTTTGCTGTTCTTCGGCAGCAGCACGGTGACGTCTTGGCCGGTCACGACTTGCACCGACTTCTTGCCGCCCTTTTTCACCTTCAGCGTCTCATGCTCCGCGATTGCGGTTTTCGGCTGTACGAGCGTCTTCTTTTCGAAGCTGCCAAAGCCGTAGTCGAACAGCTTGGCCGTCTCGAGGAATCGCTTGCCGTCGTTCAAGCCGCCCGGTACGCCCATGACGACTGCGATCAGACGCGTTCCGTTCCGTAATGATGTGCCCGTGAAGCAGTTGCCGGCTTTGGACGTATGTCCCGTCTTCATGCCGTCCACGCCCGGATACGCGAATTTTTTGAAGTTGGTGACGTTTTTATTGGACTCGAGCATCCAGTCCCAATTCACCATTGGATCCTTGTCAGTAGGCCGGAACTTCTGTGACGGAATCTTCGAGTACTCCAGAAACTCGGGATAGTCCTTCAAAATATGATAAGCAAGCAGCGCAGAATCATGCGCAGACATCACCGTCTCGCCCTCAAGCGAGGTCGGTCTGTAGGCTTCGGGCATGTCCGCACGATCGAGACCCGTCGAATTGATAAAATGAGAATCGTTCATGCCGAGCTGCTTCGCCGTCTCATTCATGAGCTTGGCGAAAGCTTCTTCGGAGCCGCCTAGCGTCTCCGCGAGCTGTACGGTGGCATCGTTGGCGGAGCCGACGGCCATCGCGATGTAGAGATCCCGGACCGTATGCTTGTCTCCTACAGCCAGGAATACCCGGCTGCCGATTTGTTTTGCCGCATTTTCCTGAACGGTGACCTCTTGATCCCAGCTCAGCTTGCCTTCATTAACCGCCTTGATGACCAGGTACTCCGTCATCATCTTGGTCATGCTGGCGGGCGGGAGGGCTGTGTCCGCATTGTTCTGGTACAGCACTTGGCCTGTGTCCGCATCCATCAAGTAGGCGGACTTCACGTTCAATTGGAGGCCGCTGATATCGTTGGTCGCGGCCGAGGATCGCGGCAGTAACATCGCTTGCAGCAAGGCGGCTAGAAGTAGGATGGCTAGAAGCTTGAACAGGACAGCACGAGATTGCTTCGCAGAGCGAACATACGCTTGATTCAACACGCGGTCTCTCCTTTTTTGCCTAACTTAGTATGAGTCGGACGAGGCCGTGAACTCCGTCTGTTATTGTAACATACCGCAATCAAAGGCAAAAGCCGCAAGGCGACGATCTCGCCCTGCGGCTCTGCATCCTTATATTGGCACCTCGATCGATTACATCGAGTAATTCGGCGCTTCCTTCGTGATCTGAACGTCGTGCGGATGGCTCTCGCGGAGGCCGGCGCCCGTGATACGGACAAACTCGGTGTCGTTCTTTAGTTCCTCCAGCGTCGCCGTGCCGCAGTAGCCCATGCCCGAACGCAGACCGCCGAGCAGCTGGTGCAGCGTATCCCGAAGCGGACCCTTGTACGGCAAGCGGCCCTCGATGCCTTCAGGCACGAGCTTCGAATCGTCCTCTTGGAAGTAGCGGTCTTTGGAGCCTTCCTTCATGGCGCCGATCGAACCCATGCCGCGGTAGGACTTGTACCGGCGGCCTTGGTAGATCTCCGACTCGCCCGGGCTCTCTTCGGTACCGGCGAACAGGCTTCCCAGCATGACGGCACTTGCGCCTGCGGCGATCGCCTTGGTAATCTCGCCCGAGTACTTGATGCCGCCGTCCGCGATGATCGGAATATTATACTCGCGCGCCACCGAAGCGCAGTCGTAGATGGCCGTGATCTGCGGCACGCCGATGCCCGCGATGACGCGAGTCGTGCAGATCGAACCCGGCCCGATGCCGACCTTGACGACCGAAGCGCCGGCTTCGATCAAGTCCCGGGTCGCTTCGCCGGTCGCCACGTTCCCTGCCACGATCGTCAGTTCGGGGAATCGCTCGCGCAGCTTGCGGACCATGGTGACGATGTCGATGTGATGGCCGTGCGCCGAATCGACGACGAGGACGTCTACGCCGGACTTCACGAGCGCATCCGCGCGCTCGAACGTATCCTTGGATACGCCTACGGCAGCTCCCGCGAGCAGACGGCCATGCTTATCCTTGGCCGCGTTCGGGAACTGAATCGCCTTTTCGATATCCTTAATCGTGATGAGGCCCTTCAACGTATTGGAGTCGTCCACGAGCGGCAGCTTTTCGATCTTATGCTTCTGAAGCAGCAGCTCCGCCTCTTGAAGCGTCGTGCCTACGGGCGCGGTCACCAGATTTTCGCTGGTCATCACTTCTTTGATCTTGATGGAATAGTCGTGCACGAAGCGCAGATCGCGGTTCGTCAGGATGCCGACCAGCTTGCCTTCGCCGTCCGTGATCGGCACGCCCGAGATCCGGTACTTGCCCATGAGCTCCTCTGCGTCGTATACATGATGATCCGGCGTCAGCGAGAATGGATTCGTAATAACGCCGCTCTCCGAACGCTTGACGCGGTCCACCTCTTCAGCCTGCTGGGCTACGGACATGTTCTTATGAATGATGCCGATGCCGCCTTCGCGTGCGATGGCGATCGCCAGAGCCGACTCCGTGACCGTGTCCATCCCGGCACTGATCAGCGGAATATTCAGCTTCACGGAAGGGCTGAGCGCAGTCTGCACGCTGACGTCCCTGGGTAGGATCGACGACTTGCGGGGAATGAGCAGGACATCGTCGAACGTCAAGCCTTCCTTGGCGAATTTATTTTGCCACACGAACATTTTCCTCCTTTGGAAATGCAGTATTTTATCGTTGCCGAAATTGAATTATAGGCAATCTTAGCAGAGCCTCTGGGGGCTGTCAAGGCACATTGGCGGCGCATTTCTCCTTGTAAAGCCTTTCATTGCGCGCTTACTCTGCGGACTATCCCTCGGCCTTTCCAGAGCCGCTCAGACGCGCCTCGAACCCGTCCAGCAACACACCCAGACCGAAGTCAAATTCGGTATCCCAATCAACGGCAGTCGTATACTTGGCTAGTCTAACCATATTCGGGTAACGCTCTTCGGATAGTTCCTCGAACCGTTCGCGCTGACGATGTCCATGTTCGCTGGGGCTTACTGAAGCATCCTTGGCCTTTGCCGATAGGCGGTTCTCTTCTTCCACGAATCCGTAGATATAACTCTTTAGCATCGAAGCCAGCCAAGGAGTATGGTTATCCTGGAAACCTGCCTCAGTCAGCGTCCTGAACAGGTACTCGATCTGCGCCAGGCGATCTGGACTCGCCGCAAAGGTCGCATTCATGATCGATACCGCATCCGGATAGCGTCGCAGCGCAAGTCGAAACCCTTTTGCCCATTGCCTAAGCTGTTCCTGCCAAGGCAATGTTCTCTCCGGATACGCCACGTCGGCGCTGATCCGCTCCGCAAGCCAGTGAAGAAGCTGCTCCTTGTCCTTCACGTGATAATAAAGCGCAGACGCCTTTACGCCCAGTGCGTCCGCGATCCTGCGCATGCTCAAGCTCTCCAGTCCGCCGTCACGCAGCATCAGCAGCACGACGGTCTCGATTCGGGTTCGGTCAAGCGGCGTATGCAGCGGTTGCTGTCCTTCTTGTCTCTCATCCGTTGCCGCCTGTCGGATTCGCCTACGTGCCATCGTTATCCTCCGATTTGTTTTGACAATTATAACACAATGAATTAATATAACGGTGTTCAATTATAATTTATCACTGTTAAATTAAGAGGAGAATGAAACAAATGACAGAACACCAAATGGAATCGCCTGTGCGAGAACTAAACCGGATATTAGCCGACAGTTGGAAGGAAGTGTGGACGCAGCAAGAGGAAGAGTTAACGAAGATGTTCGAACAATTTGGAGATCGGGCCTATGGCGCATGGATACAGAAGTTTATGGCGCCGATCTTCAATCGGATCACCGAGGAGGGGTATCAGACGAAGGCGGGATTCAACATCAGGAATTCGATAGAAAATTGGGGACCGCCCGAGGAACGGGAGAGATGCGCTTGGTACGTATTGAACAACCAGGAAGGCCAACCGCTATGTACGCTGGTGCTGCAGATATACCACTCGCATGCCGCCTTTCACATTCCCCGACCACCCCGATTGCTTGCGTTAGAAGTTACAGAACGATCGGACATCGTTCAAGCTCTCTCACAGGCATCCGTCCGCGTACGCTGGGATCTGCCGCAGGAGCGTCTTCCGGCTGCACCGCAATCGGGCACTCCGACACTTCGCTGGGAGTATGCCACAGACGTATCAATCAGGGATTGCACGATGCCGAATGAGGAAGGCTTGCTCTCCAACTGGCTGCTGGACGAGTCACTTTCCCATTGGGGACGTTATGGATGGGAGCTAATAACTGTCTCGGCGGTTGAAGGCAGGATGATCGCTTTCTTTAAACGGCCCGTTCATCCATAAAAAAAGAAACGAGCGCCGATTTCTACCCTACAACTCGTCCGTCACTTAAGGAAGCATTTCATTGGCGATTGTTTATCAGTCTCCTATTTGCCGCCGCTCGTTTCATCGACCGAGGATCCTTCGACACCTTCTTCGCTGGATCCGTTTTCTTTATCCTTCGAGTCTCCGTGATTGGCCAGCGCGGAGATGCTCCACATCCATTGCTCGGTCTGCAGCTTCGCGCTCGATGTCGAAGCCTGCGCGCCATTGCCCCAGAAAGCTCCGCCCATGCTTATAGCCAATGCCAGGGTACTTGCCGCTATGATCTTAGCCATCTATGATTCCGCCTTCCGATATCTTGTTAAGGTATAGTTGTATCTTAACCTTGTTATTTGAACTCAATATTAAATGCGCCTTAAGGATCCCTGAAATTACTTCGTCCGTATCCGCATATACGTATACAACACTGATCGGGTTCCGCTTTATTTTTACCCTGTTGGTGCCTGCTTAACACGGAATCAGATCGTAATATAACAAAAAAGAAAAGCATCCAAAGGTACTAACACAACAAAAACCACCTTCCGAAGAAGGTGGTTCTCTTTGTGCTGCTCTAAGCCCTGGTCGTCGACCCCAGGCTTAGATAGCCTGGAAAGTCGACTGCTCGGGCATGCATCCAGCCTGGCGACGTCCTACTCTCCCAGGACCCTGCGGTCCAAGTACCATCGGCGCTGGAGGGCTTAACGGTCGTGTTCGAGATGGGTACGCGTGGGACCCCTCCGCCATTACCACCAGACCTATTGCGCAGCGAAGCAAGCAAACGGTGTAGCCTATTTAGGCGTAACCTACTGTGCGGCATTTGCCATACAGCTTTGCAGCTTCACAGAGCTTGCGCCCTGAAAACCGGATGCGAAACGAAGATGCGCTAGAAATCTCTTGCCTGTGCGGCTTGCCGTTTGTTCCTCAAAAGGAACAGTAGGATAAGCCCTCGACCGATTAGTACTCGTCAGCTGCACATGTTGCCATGCTTCCACCCCGAGCCTATCAACCTGGTGTTCTTCCAGGGGTCTTACGAATTGGGAAATCTCATCTTGAGGCGGGCT